>ERZ808240.1213-NODE-1213-length-32531-cov-11.170618_pt1 | contig 32531 bp, 56 predicted proteins | sample MGYA00521084_ERZ808240 | MGnify/ENA primary metagenome ERZ808240 (study PRJEB31516, sample SAMN03275571) | gut metagenome | biome: mammalia-associated habitat; material: feces | host: Papio cynocephalus | place: Kenya | collected 2012-08-06 ... | reverse complement strand
ATGAACATACAATCATATGAACATATGAACATATATTCAGATGAACATACGTTCTATCGCTCGTATGAACATATGAACAAGTGTTCATATGAACAAGTGAACATACATGGAATTGTGGAATTATTGTCGAGATGAAAATTTTCACTTGCAAAGAGCGGGGGAATGTGATTTGACACTTTGGCGCTACCATGCCATAATGGTATCGTCAAGTAAGAGATGCAGATACACAAAAAGAACATGGAGGAAATTAATGGATAGAACACTCGTTCGATTGTTCGGCACCTAACGTTTAGGCACCTAACCAAACATGTGTTCGCCGAACAGGCGTTCGCCTTCCTCGGTGTCAAGACCCCTATAGGCTACTTTTCTGTAGGACGGGGGCCTGGGGGTGAGCCATGGGAAAAATCCCTATAGGCAAAATCTCCACAGAACCACCACATATAGGGGAGTTTCTCATAGAACCACCACATGTTGTGTCTCCTATAGGGGAATTTTCCACAAAACCCCCATATATACTGACTCCAATAGCCAAGAAACCTTCTCTCCGTCGAGAGTTTTCTCTTTCCCTCTTGGAGAGAATACCGCAAATCGCCATCCGTGCGCCTTTCGTGAAGGGTCGCGCGGGTGGCATCGCCATTTGTAGTCCCGCCCCGATAGGGTGACCCAACACGAGAGACGCACAAGATGTGGTGTGTCTCGATAGAACGTGGCACTAGAGGTGGTGGCTCTCTCCAAGAGTGGACGCAACGTAGAGTGGTGCTAGCTTGACCGCGGAGCCATCCTCCTCCGTGCGCCGCTCGACAAGCAGGGCAACAAGCTCTCGTCCGTCCTGGGCCCCGTTCTTGATTGCGTCCTGCGCGGCACCGAGTGCGTAGACGCAGTCAGTGTATGCGGCGGTAGAGCACTCCTCGGTCTCGTTGTCGATTGTGGTGACGGTGTAGTCGATGTGCGTCATGCGCTGCGTCCTTTCCTCTTTGCCTTACAAGGTAAGTATACCATGCGTGCTTCCCAAGAGTCAAAGGAAATATCTTGTCTCTTGGGGCAAACGCCCTACACGAAACGATAGGACTTGCGGCCATTGTCAAGACCGCGCTCCTCGCAGATTCCATCAGCGCACATGCGGCGGATGTAGTAGGATGCCGTGCGCGAGTTCCAGTCTAGCCCGTAGGCGCGATTGACGTTCGTGGCGAACACATTCGCGGTGAACGTCTGCTCATCGTCCTCCGCACGCATGTTGTGCGCCATCGCACGTGCCGTCTCATAGCGCTCGCTGGTCTGCTCGCCGGACTTCGCGCAGCGCTCGAGCTCTGCGTCGCACCACGCCTGCACCTCGGTGTCAAGCGGCATCGCGGACTTGATGCGGGCAATCATGTCAGACCTCTTGGACATATGGTGGCTCCCTTTCCACTCGCTGTGTGACACACATTGTATCACTCCAGTGCCCCAAGAGTCAAAGGAAAAATTGATACCTTCAGTCGCTGCATGCGCAGCTGGGATACCGGACAATAATTGTAAAATAATATCTGACAATAGTTGTAAGATAATACCGGACAATAGTTGCAGAATAATACCGGACAACAATTCGTTGCAGTCGCAAGGACATATCAGGCACAACTAGGCACAACATGTTGTGGCACCACAATATCTTGGGGCTGGGATAGCGGACAATAACTCTCCAAGAGGTGTCAAAAAATGAAAACCCTGATGCAAAGTTGCGGCAAAAATGAAAATTTGGGCAAAAGACCTCGCGAAAAATGAAAAAAATAGGAAAAATGGCCCTCAAAAATGAAAATCGCAGGTAGACACCCCTATTCTGGCGGCAAAAATGGGTCTCAAAAGCGAAAAAATGCCACTGAGACTCCACTTTTTGCCCATTTTTTTAGGGAAAATTGGTTAAATATTTGATGATGGGTGGATAAAATTGGAAAATGTCAATATAAAGGTCTGCGGATTCCCGTCAACAACCCCCTCCCCTCCCCAGCTTTTCCCGCACTTTTCGCAAAATGTCCGCACACAATATGTGGTATCCGCACTTGCCCAAAGCACTATATCTTGTTTTAAGAGTAAAATTCCTATTTTTTTTCTGACCTTTTTTGCAACCAATGTAACGCATTTTGCTACACTTTGTGTCACATCTTCTTATCGTCTTACGTTAATTCCACGCCCTGGCCGAAGCTGACCGTGAACTTCCTTTCGAACTCGAACATGTCCCAATAGCCCGTGTGTTGATAGTTGAAGTGAAATTCTGCTGGGTATGTCTCCACTACGAACCCGAGAGAGCGCAGGTAGTCGAAGAACGTGTTCGTGTCTGCGACAAAATCGTCCAATGGGTTCTCGTGGCAAACAGTTGGACGAATGACCCGTATGCGGCACATGTCCTGATACGTGCTGTTACATGCGGCGTACACAAGACCCTTCTTGACATCGTTCAGCGCCGTGAACATTTCATCGACATCCATGAACTTGAGGTCGAGCTTCCTGACATCATCGTACTCTTCCGTGTCACATATTGACATGTCGGCAATGCTGCGTAGATACTCTGCATTAAACATTCTGTGTCTCATCCTATCCACATTTCCGATATGACTTCGATTTCGCTCACGGGCACAAGTCGATTCACAGTGCCTTGGTTTCTCGTGATGTACGCAACTTGGCCATGTCTTGCATGGCGTTCACCGCAGTGTAGGTCTCAATCATTGTCCCTCTCCTTCTCTCTTGGCTACGACGATTATCGTTACGCCAGTGCCGTCAAAGAGTCAACAGGCTCCAAGAGGCTCTGAGAGCGTCTCTAAGCCGCTGTATCCCACTGTCCGTGCAGGTGTGCGGCACACGGCGGGATGTGACCTTAGAGACGCCCTGGGCACGTCTGGTCTACCATCTCACGCTAAGAGTCCCACCTTTCACGCCAGTGGTTAGGCTAATTTCTCCTATCCGTAGATGCCTACCAATAGACGCTAATCGTTCGAGTCATCCTCGTGTGCCATCCGTCTTCGCCGTCTACGAGCACCGGGTCTTTGCTGAGCACGGTGTAGCCCAAGTCCTCGAGAAGCCTAATCGCCTTGTCGGTACTTAGCACGAACCAGACCTGGTCGATGGCGCTATGGTTTGAGGTTGGCTTTTGCATGAAGAAGTCGAAGTTCTTGAGGCACCTGCAACCCTTTGCGGCTTCGCAGATTACGCCTTCCAGCAGCGCCTTCATTTGCGGATTCAGGGCGCTTGCGGCAAAAAACGCTCTCGGCTCTACCGGGCTGACCAGTCCGTCAATCTCGTCTCTGGCACGCGCCACGACTCTCATCGTGTTGGCCCCAATCATCATGCTCGTGTTTTCGTCCATGGCTCTCCTTCCCTTGCGGCTGTGGCTTACAGTATAGTCCCGACTCTCCCCAAGAGTCAACTGACGGCGGTGTTCTTTTTTTCTGTCCATCCACTACTATACGATTATATTACATATGATGCTTAGTAGTAGTAGAGGGTGTCGAAAAGGTGAAAAGTGGCCCTTTCCGCAGCTACGGCCGCAAATCCAGATGTCGAGAACTTGTTGACGAAATGTTGACAGCCACTTTTCAACATTGGGGTTTTCAACACCACAACCTAGGTTGTCAACATTCTTTGAACACGTTGTCAACAAGGCGAACGGACGTGAGTCAACGACAGTGGGCGAACGGACGTGAGTCAAGTTTTCGACAATCGTTCACAATGTGTTGAAAACTACCAACGCTCTCTCGCGCCATCTGACGCCCCATATGCTGTCTTGGCGGCTAGTCGAACGGACGTGAGCCAAACCACCCCTTAGACGCGCTCTCACGGCCTCCTAGACACCTTGGCGGCTAACCGTACACTTCCTCGTACGCCTTCGTGAAGTTGTCAACGCACGTCCGCAGCTGCATTGCCTGAAACCCCAGCTCCTCCATTTGCGGCCTTCGGGTGGGGAGTTTTCCGCTTGGGTCTGTACTTGACGCGTGCCACGATTCTGCTTCCTCGCGCGTCATTCTGACCCATACCTCTTTGCTGCCTGGCTCGATCATGTCATGGAGCTCGATGCACGTCCCGACCTCCTTCCCGTACCTCACGAGCGGTTTTGGCTCGCTTGCCGCAAGTATTCCATCGCTTTTGAACTTTGAAAGTGTCTCGCGCATCTTCTTGCGGGCATCCGAATTGTCTGGTGAGTATCCGCACCTCTTCAGGAGCGCGTACTTGCCACGTCCGCGAATGGTGAACTCTATCGGGGATGGGTTTCCCCCGTTCTTCTCCCTCCAGAAGTCCATTGCGGATGTCCAGTTCAGCAATGTGAGGTATGCGGCTGCTGCCATGCGAGACATGCCGCACTCGTTCGCGAGGTAGTCCCAAGACGCACCCTTGACATTTACGAACTTCGTTGTCATGAGTCTCTGCCATCTTAGGTTGCCGCTCTCCACTGTGGCGATGCCATGTTCGATGACAAAGTCAAGCGTGTCACGTGCCTTCTTTTTCGAATGCCCCAAGTCGCCGCAGCACATCTTGATGAAGTCCTCGGTTGGTAGAAACGACTCTTCCCCATCCTCTTCTGCGTACTTGTTCATGAATGCCTGAACGATAGGATTCCACTCCTTGTGCGTGAGCAAATCGTCTTTGCGGCAATCTTGTAGCGCGGCGGCTGTCTTTTTGAACTTATGCATTTCTCCCCCATCTAACTAACCTTTCCATGCATTTTTTTTGGAAAAAGCGTAGCGCCAAAAAAAATGCTTATTAGAGTTATACCCAACAGTTAAAGATATATATAGGAAGGGTAGGTTTTTTCGGGTTTGGGCTACAGATTTTGCGATTTCAGAGAAGGTTTTTTCGGATTTCGCGGAGATTTCGTTTTCATGCGTAGATACAAAAAAAGGCGGCAAGCGCGCATGCGCCCACCGCCTTAAATCACTGCTCGACACCCGCCAGCACGAGGAATTCTTCGCGAATCATGTTGGTGTCGTGATGCTGCCTTGCGTTCTCGAGACAATCGTAGAACACCTCGCGATGCTCCTCGGTGTCCGCCACCATGAAAGAGCCGCGAACCCACTCGTCGTCTCTTGGGTCGTGCTGGTCGAGCTCCTTCTCCATGCGGTCGTTGTAGTCAATCACCGCAAAGTAGATGTCCTTCCACTCCCAGCCGAGGTCGTGGAACTCGAGGATGGTCGTGAGGTTGTGCGAGTTGTTCTTTGCGTAGGACTCCCCGCACAAGTCCGCAAGCGCAAGCGCGTACACGCGCTCCACCCCCTTGTCAACCGCTCCGACCCGCACGCTTGCCCACTGTCCGAAGTCCGCCGTGCTAATTGCCACTGCTTGCCTCGCTCTCTTGGATGAACCTGAGAATCTTCTCCTCCGTGTCAACGTTTTGCGGCGAGAACATCCCGCGCACGACGTACATCTTTGGCTGTCCGTCCTTAATGTACCAAATCGTGCGGCAGTTGGGGTCTGACAACGCCTTGTCCACCACGTACTCGTACACGGTTCCATCGGTTGCTATCGTACCACGCCGCACCTCGCCGAGCCTGGCGTTTGCCACGGACTCCACGTACCTCTTGTACTCGTCCCTCTTCTCGGAAAGCTCTGGTGGGATGCCGTCTTCCCTGTCGTAGTCAACGCCGAACCCGTCCTCGAGCTCGTAGCACCATACGCCGCACACGCAACCGCCCGTCCAGATGTACTCTCCAGCGAACAGCACGATGTCAAGATGCCTGTTGACGATCTTCGGCGAAGCCGCCGCAGCCCTTCCCACTCCACGTGGCGTGCGGGCTGTGCTGGTGAACTCGCCTGTCTCCACCGCCTTCCAACTCTTGGTTCGCGTGTCGTACTGGAACCTAGAGTATCTGAATGTCTTCTTGTTCTCCGACAAACTCTCTCCTTCCTATTGGGAAATTTCATCGAGCACGAGCGTGCGGGCAATGATTTCCTGCTCCAGCGCTTCAGTGCGTCCGATGTTGTCCATCTTGAACCGCAGTCGCTGAATCTCGTGCCGCAGAACCGACTGAGAGCTTCCCTGACGTGCGATGTCCATCCTCTTGGATTCCCGCACCAGCGCGTCATAGATAGGCTCTGAGACGGGCTTAGAATAGTCGATGTCCTCATAGATGGGAATGTCGATGTGCTTCTTGTCGCTCATGCCTTTCCTTTCCCTCGTCTGCCTTACATACATGAATATACCACCAGCGCGGCCAAGAGGCAAGTGGGAATCGCAGTAAAAAGTTATCGTGTCGTCGTTGACTCTTGGTGCTGCGGAGCGTATCATGACAGCTGTCAGTCCAGACGAGAGGAGAACAAATGGTTCTTGAGAACAAGAGGGAGACGCGAGACACGATTGCGTTCAAGGATGGCCCGATGCCGATGTACATGTACTTCACGCTTATCGGGCAGGAGTATGACACTCTTCTTGATGACCCGTCGCTGTTCCGTAGTGAGAATGCGGGCGACAACACGAGTTATTATGATGTGATTTCGATGCTGCATGCGGCTCTCATGGGAAACCAGAAGCCGCGCTATGGATATGCGCACAGACCGACCGCACGGGCTTTTGACGTAGACTACCTGCACACGAAGACAATTCGTGTGAAATTCATTTCCTGCGACCTGTTCGATGATCGCGGCGAGATTATTTGTACGCTGGTGTGCCATGACGATAAGGAGAAGTCAATCAAGTCGTACTTGTTTTATGTTGACTACGAGACTCTCGCGTGGTATGGTCTTGTTGACAACGAGGAGGTTTGCTGATGAAGTACAATCGCTATGTGGTGAGCAGAATCGGGAAGTGCGTCCTGAACAGGGCGGAGTGCGTGGGGCTTATCGTCCAGTTCGTGGCCGAGCACGCGAGTGACCCGGAGATGGCCGCGATTATGGCACAACTTCTTGAGGTTGGGTACTCGTACAGCTATGACGAGGACAGAAACGCCACCATTTACAAGTTCGGGTGTAACAGGAAGTATGGCGAGTACGCCTACTCTGCGGTCTTCGACCTCGGAGACGATGATGCCCGCCTTGACAACGGCAACGAGCGCGTGCGGCTAACTATCTATGGCGATGACATTGACTCCGCGCTCCATGACGAGGACAACGTGGCGGCAATCCGCTGTTATGACAATGGCGAGATGCTTGACTTCGTTGACGCTTCCGAGCTGTGCGACCCATATCCGCTAGGCTCCGACCCAGACGAGGGTTGGGACATGAAGTAACGGCTGAAATACCCCTGAGACGGCGTGAGAGCGCTTCTCGGGGGTGTTTTGCTATCTATGCGAGTAGGCGTGCGGCTAAAATGAAAAAAGGGCTTAGAGAGCCTTAGAAGCCCCCTAAGCCCTTTTGGCTTTACTCTCCGTACTCAAAGTAGCGCTGAAGCTCCCCACTTGCCTCGCCAAGGAGCGCGCAGCGAATGCAAACGTCCAAATCCTCGTAGTTGCCGTTCGCAATCTTATTGGCAACATCGTTGGTTTCGATTCCGAGGCCATTGAGGGCGCGGAGGATGTCGGAATCGAACGGCGCATCCTCGACATATTCCTTCGCAGTCGCGGAATTAAAGGTGTACGACCCGCTTCCGTTGCCCGTGACGGAATCATCGATAAACAGGGCGTCATACACATCCTCGAACGTATCAGGGCCGTATGGGTCTTCGCGCATCTCGTCAATGGCGTCTTTGCCGTCCTGAAGAACTTGGTCGTAGTAGCCGTAGTAGTCCATGTGCTGCCCCTTTCGTGGCGCGTCTTCCTTACAAGGACACTATACCATGCGGCGCGTGTGAGAGGCAAGTGCGATATTTGGGCTTTGCGGCATAGAATGTGATGTTTGCATTTGTCTCTTCCCTCTTGGGGCGCTATACTGGATGCAGTCCAACAGAGAGAAAGAGGTATTGCATGGTCATGGACATTGAGAACTATCCCGCCAACTACGACTGGATTCCAGTCGAGAAGCAGAACGCGATTCTTGCGTGGGTCGAGTCGAGCTTTGACATGTGCGACTACTTCAACAGGAAGAGTGTGGGCAGCGGCAGGAATTGCACGATGTATGGCAACAAGGCGGCGCAGATGTCTGCGGCTCACCTTCACGCGCTTAGCCTTCTTGAGGACGGTCTAGGAATATACGTTGCGCACGACTGGCATTGCAAGTCCGGGTGGTTCCTCGCAACCCGTGCGGATGCCGAGCTTGAGGAGGAGTATCTTTTCGAGATGGCAGACGAGGAGGACTAGCTCCACAAAGGCCAGCGGGTTTCCGTTGGCCTTTTCTGTGCGGCTGTGATATGCTATGCTTAGGCAAATCAAGAGAGAGAGGTCATATGGAAAAGTTCGTGATTTACGATGGCTCCGTCTGGGCGGTCGAGCGTGAGGACGCGAACGACTACATTGTGATTGTCAATGTTGACACCGACGAGCGCGATTACGTGGCAATCGAGAATGTGCGGCCATACTAACATGACAAAAAGTTAGGTTAAACGGTTAACTAAAGTTATGCCAAAACTTCCCGTTTTGGGCAACACCTACAATATGTGGTGGTGAATTTGAATATCAACCACAAGATGTTGTGGCCTTGCCTCGTTGGTCGATTTTGCGACCGAGTGGCGCCGCATACACTTGCCGCAAGAAGTCATATATCTTGTTGGTGGTGTCGCACGCGGTCTTGAAGTTCTTGTACAGCGGGACAAACGGAAGAACCTCGTTCGCGTAATGAGAGTACATCTCCGCAATCTCGTCGTTGACTTCTCGCGTGCAACCTTCTAGTGAGTCTTCTGGTATGAACCTGCGGGCTATGCCGCAGTCGATGTTGTCGCAGTCCTTGCATCTTAGCGTTATGTACAATTTTTACCCTTCTCTTTTGGCGGACGCAGTGGTATATTATCTATTGTTCCCAGAAGAGAGTAAGAGGAGCGCTGCATGTCATATGATTTTCTGAACGAGGATTTGTCGCGTATCGCAGATTTCGTGCGTGGCATGTTTGACGATTTTGATGATGAGGATGGATTTCTTCTTGGCGAGATGATGTGGCTTGACAGCGACTTTGACCCGCACGAGGACTTTGACGTTGTCAATAAGATAAAGGACATGGTGCCATACGTTGACGATGTTGAGCTTGGCTGCTCGAAGATTACGATTGTCCTAAATAGGCTGGCAGACTTCGAGGTAAACGGCATTACTGACTACGTTATTAAGATGCCCTTTAGGGGGAGGATTGTCGGTAATACCAAAATCCAGTACACGCAAGCAACCTCAAGCTGGGAGAAGGACGGCTGGGACTATTGCAAATTCGAGGAGCACGTGTACAAGGAGGCGTGTGCACAAGATATCGAATGCTTGTTCTGCGGAACAAGGTATCTTTGCGATATCCAGGGAGAGCCTGTTTATGTCTCGCAGCGTTGCACACCTTACGATTCAGAGGACAATGATAGCTACTATTGTAGCGCGTCTGATGATACAAAGAACTTTGTGAATGGCAGCAAGGACAAGATAAGCAGCGTCGAGATGGGGAATGATGTCGCGGCAAAGTTCTATGACTATTGGGGCGAGAGTGTCACGATTGGGCTTATTGACTTTCTCGACGAGCATGGCGTGAACGATTGCCACAGCGGCAACATTGGTTATTGGAATAAGGGCGTGTGCATCTTTGACTACTCGGGGTTCAACTGCTAGTATGTAAGACGCAATGAGAGTCAAGAGGAAAGGTGTATTCGTATGAGCGTTCTTGATGACAGGCGTTACATCGCGGAGAAGCTTGCTGATGTTCCAAGCTGTTGTCTTCGTGATTCTGATTGGTTCGACACTCTTGCGGCGATTGTCGGTGTGAAGGTTCGCTCTTGCCGCACGTCCGAGGATGTTGAGGACTATCGCCGCGAGGTGTTTGATACGCTTTCTGACCTTATTATGCCGCTCGACACGGTTTGGGCGGCGGTTCGTGGTGACATTGACGTAATCGCCACCTACGCAGACAAGGACGATTGTGTAAGTGAGATTAAGACCGCTGAGAACGACGGCGAGATTGGTTATCGCACTGCCGCTTTTTCGCTTTGGTAATATCTATGGAGACTGGATGATTTTCTGGTCTCCATTTTTATTATGAGCGAATTGCACTTGTCTTTTGCGGCCTATGGGGTTATAGTAGGTATTAGCAACTGAGAGAGCAAGCAAGGAGAACGACATGCTTAACGTTTGCAACTATAGCCGAATCGAGTTCCCGATGTACAGGGGGGCCGAGGATGTGGCGCAGGCGGTCATTAGCTATCTTAAAAAGGACGGATTCATGCCGGCATGCCGCATAAAGGAGGATTTGCAGTATCTTTCCAGCGCTTCCGCTCGTTTTTTTGACCTCGGAAACCATATGTCGCTTTCTCTCGATACTTTCTTTGAGGATTCTCTTCACTACGCGGTCTTTGACTATTGGGCTGGCGACTATGTTGTGGACGGAATGTTTGACATTGACGAGCTTGAGAACATGCACCTTATCCGCGAAGGCCGCAATTAGAGCTGTTCTTTTCTATTGGGACATGGTAGCATAGATTCACAAGCAAAGACGGCACGACAAAAGAAGGAGCACCATAATGGTCAAGCTTTTTGGTAACGGCAGCGTCAAGTTCATTCCCGGCACCTCTGCCATTGACATCGCGAATTTCATTATCGAGAAGAGCGGTTTTAACACAGAGGGCGTTGTCGAGGGCAAGCGATGCTTCACAAGCAACCTTATGCGCAGGTTTGATCTTGACGATGGTTGCACACTCTATATGACTGTATATGGCAACATCCTCGATTGGGGCATCTATGACAGTAAGATGATGGGCGTGTTTAGCGGAAAGACTACTTCTGATGAGCTTTCGAAGGCTGGACTTTGTGCGTAAGAGTTCAAGATGATTGTTGGACTTTCGCCTATCGGTCGGCTATACTTGAGATAGCGTAAGGGGCGCAAGGAAAGGAAGACACATATGCGCGGTTACAAGTTCGAGTTTGACGAGAAGGCATTCGGCATTCTTATCGACAAGTTTGGGTTTAGCAAGCTTCGTGAGCTTACTGTGAAGTGTTCGGCGATGCATGTTGTAAAGTTCTATGAGATGGCCGGCGTGATTGACGAGGATACGATCGACTTCCCGAATCTTGTAAAGTGCAATGGCAAGACATACGCCTTCGCTATCGGTGATTCAGCTAACGATTCTGGGGACGTTATGGAAGTTGACTATTCGGCTTTTGGCTTTGGCCGTTGGTACCCAGATGAGGAGCTTACGTTTGAGAACGTGGCCGATATGCTCGTATGGGAGCTTGACAATTATCGCCGTAAGGTTCTATAATAGAGCTGTGTGATGGTTTCCCAAAAGACGAGGAGAATTGTTATGCGTAACATCATCGCCAAGTACACGATTGAAGACCATATTCGAGATGAGATTGATACAATCACTGTCTTTGAGGAGAAGTATGTTCTTGGTTATCTGTACACGGTGAATGTTGAGAACAATAATTCGTTTCACTCGTTTGAGTTTGACGATATGACTAAGGCTCTTTGTTTTGCAAATGAGAACGTTGTTGGTGTCCCTCCAACCAACGGGGGCGTTCCAGCGTTTGACGATTATGAAAGGTAAAGGTACGCAATGAGTGACTACTCACAGCCTCTTTTCTTTGAGCAATTCACAGAGACTGAGCGCAAGGCTTACGTTGTATCCGCGGCCGGCGGATGCTACGAGGATGCATACGAGCATCCGCTAATGGTGTTTCTCGACAAGCGGAAGGCGCTTGAAGCTGCGAAGAAATATATTGACGAGGGGCACGAAGACATGTGTGGCATGTCTGATGATGCGACTGAGACCGCATACGTATATGAAGTTGAGTTTTACGGCTAAGGAGACGTGCATTTTGATTTTCTTTTTCTTTCTTTGTACGGTTTTCGTTCTTGGCGCGTTCAATTAAATGGAGGGACGTTAATTAATTGGATTCTTGCGGCAACGATTGTGCTTCTTGCGGTAGTTATCGTTCTATTTGCTGTTTTATTTGTGCTTTCGCGTGATAAAAGCAAGCGGAAGCGCTTTTGTTGGTACGCGTTGTGAGTCTGATAATGTAATTAACTCTACTGTGAAGATTGTGGAGTGGATGACTTGACTTCTTTGTATGCTATTCTTGCTTACTTTGTCGGATTTATTCTCGCGGTTATCTTCACAAGACGATAGAATTTTATTGGGCTACACTGCATTTTGTGTAGCCTTTTTTGTTTTGTGGACATTTTGTGGAAATTCCAGCTCGGCTGTTGACGCTTTTGGCGTTATGGTATACTCTCTTGAGAGAGTGATGAGACTAGCGATTGGAGTAGGTATGACTTCGGCAGAGTTTATCAACAAGTGTGATTTGATTGGTGGTATTGACGCGATGTTTAAGAGTGGGGATTTTTCTCCTTATGACATTGATATTAAAAACGATAAGGACCGTATGCTTTTTAACATTGTTGACTACGTGTTTGATATTTTTACGGTGGCGCAAGATGCCTTTGACGAGTACTATGATTTTGTGGAGAATGGAGATATCTAATGTTTGATTTTGACCCGTTTGAGGTCGGCAACCCTGAGACTCTTGGGTATGCAGAAGAAGAGCTCTATGACGAGCTTTCTTCACTTGCGGCCTATTCTCACGTTGGCGTTGTGAGCGCAAATGATGTTGCTGACGTGCTCGAGCGTTATTGCGCGTCTTATGACATGTTGCCGCAGTATCTTCGCGCTGAAATTGACAATATCGAGGTCTGTTAAGAGGAGGTGATAGTTTGAAGTTTGATATCGCTATTCCGTTTAAGATGAACTATGAGCTTAATGATAAAGTTCAAGAGTTTAACATTTATTTCGACCCCGATAAGAACAACTTTAACACGTTAATTGAGTTCATCCAAGAGTACAAGGACAAACGTATTGATATTGAGTATCGCAATGGCATTGATGTAAAGACGGCTTCTGCACTTGCAAAGGTCGGAGACAACGTTGCGTTTCGGCTTCATGGCGAGGATGTTTTAAAGACAGATGCGCTAAAGAGTCGCGGATGTAAGTTCTTCTTTGATTCTACGGTGGCTGTCACAAACTGGATTACACTAAAGCGATTCGTTGAAACGGTTGGGGTTACAGATGTATATGTGGCCGATGATCTTGTATATGAGCTTGACAACGTTCGTGATTATTGCACGAAGAATGGCGTTTCGATGAGATGCGTAATCAATCGCGTTCCTATCACAGAAAAGCTAAAGCAGGGGAGCTACATTGCGCCGATGTATCGACCGCAGGACGTGCCTTTTTTGGAGACAGTCTATGATGTGGCTGAGTTTGATTGCGGCACGCCTTGCGACTTCAAAAAGCTTTCTGTTATGTACCGTGTCTACATTGAAAAGAAAAATTGGTACGGGCAGCTTGGAGAACTCAATCCAGACTTTGATGGGGTAGACGTTCCGTGCCCAGACATCATGGATGGGCTGGCCGAGAAGCGCTCAAAGTGCGCTCTAAGATGCCTTCGAGGTGGTTCTTGCCGCACGTGCAAGCTAGTGATGGATACGGCTCGTTCGCTTCGAGATATCGGCGGACGGTTCGCGTAACCCCGCAAATGGTCAAAATTGCATAAAATATACCTCCCAAAAAACATAAAGTAGTATGTGTGCCGCTTTTCATGGGCTGTTTTATGTTTACTAGGGAGGTATTTTTATACCAAATGAGAAAGACAACACAAACAGCGATAATTGTGATAGCGCTTGCTTTGTCTTTTGCCCCAAGGTTGGCTTTTGCACAGACTTTACAACAAGCCCTTGGCACACAATGGGGAGACGAAACTGTAGATACAAAGTCGTGCGACATTGCCGAGTTGAACTTCGATGAGTTCCAAGAGAGAACAGACGAATATGTAGATAGTCTTTTTGAAGAAGCTACCAAACTCGCAAATGAAGCCAAAAGGGCAAGAGATGATGAAATACAGAGACAACTTGCAAGAGAGCGTGCCTATGCGCTTGGAGAGCAGATAGCGGAGTCAAGTGAGTTCGTGGCTTCTCCTGGTAATGGTTGGTGCGCAAAATACGTGTCTTTATGCTATCAAGCGGCGGGTTACGCCTATCCAAGCGGAAATGCTTGCGACTTGTACTGGAAGTACTGCACATCGTCTGACGTTCGTGATATGATGCCAGGAATGGTGATTGCCGTCCCAACGCATACGCGAACGTATCTTGGCGGCATATATGGCCATTGTGGTATATTAGTCAAGCGCGGTGAGCAGTTCTTCGTGCGGCAAAATGTCGGTGTGATAAATGAGGTTCCAGTGACAGAGTGGATTTCGACCTATGGCACGACAGTAGAGCCAAAATGGGGTTTTGCCGCAGACATTTCTTTTTAGGAGGATGATTATATTAGTACTAAAAAAGGTTGTTGTTCCGTAATCGTATTGGCAATCGTGTTCCTTGTGATTGTATTGAGCATTCAAGTAACGTTTGCGTCGACAAAAGCAAACGGACTTGCTCTTAACCCTACTAGCCGCATGAAGGCGTTTAACATGACGCTTGACGGCAGGGAGTTTATGCAAGAAGGCTACGCGAGCTACGACGATTGGAAAGAGCAGCTTGACGCAGCTCTTGACAACGCGCGCTCAATCAAAAGCGAAATTGATAACATTAGCTCGTTTGTATCTGATGAGGACGCGAGCGTTCTTGACGCAACAGACATTGACTCTATTGGAAAGATTGAGGATGCAAACAACGCTGTTGGCACGCTAACGCAGATTAGAGACCGCGCAAACGAGGAAAAGACAAAGGCGGAAGAAGCGGCAAAGAGCGCAACATCAAATTCCGTCTCTACTTCTTCTAGTGGCGTCTATTATTCTGGCGATGGTTCTGGACTTACGCGCCAGAGTGGCGTAAACTACTATGGCGGCAGACGTGAGACCTACTATTCTTCAAATGTCCTCTATCATTATCGTACTAACGAGTGGACTGTTGATAGCGAGGGGTTCTACCGTACAAGTGATGGATGCTATGTAGTCGCGTCAAGCGATTTGCCGCAAGGTTCCACGTTCCAAGGCTCGAAGGGCACGTGCAAGGTTCTCGATAGTGGTTGCGCGGCTGGTACAACGGATTACTATACCTCTTGGTGATAATTTTTCTAAAACTGGGTATAATGACAGATGTACAATATGTCCAAGTTTGGTGGTTGACTTTGCCCGTTAGCATATGGTATGCTTGTTAAGCAAGTTGACCCAAGAGAAAGAAGGATTCAGTATGGCTTATGGTATGAAGACTACAGTTACCTGCGTTGTGAACGATGGTAAGTACGACCTCGGTTTTACGTACAACGATTCAGACGGCAATGCGATTGACAAGCAGCTTAATGGCAATGTCGATAACATCGCTTCTGATATTACGTCTGCGGCGTTCGACACTTACTTTGACCTCAAGAAGAGCACTAACGTAGAGAAGAAGCCAGAGAAGGTCGCTGAGACTTCTACGCCAAAGGTTAAGTCCTATGATGATAAGTTCGCGGAGCTTGAGGACGAGAATCGCCGTCTCAACAAGCAGATTGACGACATTCTTGCAGGTCGCAGCGCTCAAAAGGAGACGCCGCGAGAGAGCAAGCCGCATAGCATCGAAGACTATCGCCGCAACGGCGCTGTTGGCGAGCGTGTGGCCGACGAGCTTCTGTCTGATGAGATTCGCCGCCTTATGCGAATTCTTGGCATGTAATCGTTTGACTCTTGGATTGTGTGCATAGTATAATGTACTTGTAACCAAGAGAGAGGAAGAGTTTAGATGATTGCAGTCGCCATGCAGAACAACACGCCGCGCCCCGTTGATAGTCTTCATGACCTTCTTGAGCTTATTCAGCGCGACTATCAGATTAGCGCTGATGATTTCGCAGCCATTATGGAGGACTTCACTGCGCACTACGAGGAATATCCCGAGCTTCGATACATGTATGACTATATCGAGCAGGACGTTTCTCGTGACCGCAAGAACAATCAGGACGGCATCTATGGCGATGATTACTATGTCGCTTGTGAGCAGCTTGAGAACGCAAAGAACGAGCTTAAGGAGGTTTCTGGGCGTCTTCGTTCCAACACGCGTAAGGGCAACACTAAGGCAGACATTGCGAACGACATTGACATTATCGTATCTAACATGAACGGAATTCTCTAAGATTTGCGTTTGACTCTTGGGACGGCGGCATGATATAATGTAGTCGTTCGATGGGGAGGGGAGGTTGAGTTTGGCTTTCCCTTTCATTTTCCTCTCCTCCCCTCGCTGCTTCACTTGACAACAAAATATTGATTGTGATATAATGGTTTCAGAAAGCGAGTGTAGCTTTCGAATCTTAGGGCAAGTCACATTGTCTTAAGATTTGGAACTAGCTATTCCAAACGCTGGCATTGTTTTCCTAGGCTGAAACTCCAGACGAAAACAAAAAGTAAAAGTCTAGGCAGTAATTGTTCCGCTGTGAGGTGGCAACCGTAGGCACAGATGCGATGACAGGCTGTGCAAGTGGAAGAAACACGAGACGGACGCTGGTCAACAAGTCCAATACGTGAAAAGGTTCCTTCTTTGGTAGCGCTGCCAAGAAGGTCGTGCCAACGCAAGACATGGATGAGGGTCACGCCCTAGGTAACATAGGTACCGAAAGGAAAGCGGTCAACACTCAATTGATTCTTCTATGCTCCCATGGTAGAATGGCATTCGCAAAGGTTCGGTTCTCTACCTGCGCTTGAGAAACGCGAAAGAGAACCTATCCCAAGTTGCGTGTAGGCAAATTCCGACTTACACCCAACTTGGGATAGACCTAAAAATAAGCTCAATTGGCAGAGTAGCAGACTTTTAATCTGACAAATCTGGGTTCGAGTCCCAGGCAAGCGACCGCGCGCCTTTAACTCAGTTGGTAGAGTAGCTGACTCTTAATCAGAAAGTCCAGGGTTCGACCCCCTGAAGGCGCACCACCTATTACCAACCTTAATTGGTTGTCATATAAAGCCGCAATAGCTCAGTTGGTAGAGCAGCTGTCTTGTAAACAGCAGGTCATCGGTTCAAGTCCGATTCGCGGCTCCATTGCGCGGGGGAGAAACGGTTTCCTTGCTGGTTTCATAGGCCAGAGACACTAAGTTCGACTCTTAGACGCGCGACCATTTCTCCGTAGTTTCAAATGGCAAAACCTCGGATTTTGGTTCCGATATTCTAGGTTCGAACCCTAGCGGAGAAGCCACAACTTACAGTTGACTTTTGTTAACTTATTAGATATACTGCTTTTGTAAGGTAAGAGAGAGCCTTTGGAGGTCTTAAGTGAAGTATTGTACATTTATCGCAAAAGCCGACAATGGTTCCAGTAAAACGTATTATGTCGAAGCAGACAATCTGGTTTCCATCGAGGAAATGCGAGATTACGTTGGGCAGATTGCGGCAACTGACTTTGTGATTTCTGACGATGAAGTAGAGGACATAGACGTTCTAGACCCAACAGAGATGGACGAAGATGGTATGCTTGCGGTCGTGACTGATGTTAAGATGCGGCCAAAGCTTATTCTGGCGTCTCTAAACAATATCTCAAACGTTGTTCTTGGTATCTATAGCCGCAACAATGACTTTGACATTGGTAGCATAGAATGCTTCTTGATTTCTGCCATTGCAGGGCAAGATGCTGACGTAACGGCCATTGAGAAGAGCGGTGGGGAAGAGAACACCCCAGTTGAGGTTGCAATTAATCGCGGCCAGATTGACTGCATTTCTCAACTCAAGCGCTATTGGCAAATCTCTGGGACGAAAATCGCAACGGGACTTCTTATTGTTCAGGCTATCACGGAAGAAGAGTACGACATGGAACTTTCAGAACGTGAAGTTGTGACAGTGTGATGTTTGACTCTTCGACTCTTGGCGTTGTATAATATACTCGTAAAGAGGAAGCGCAAAGGAAGGAAACGAAATGGGCTGCGACATCCACTGCTACGTTGCAAAGCGTGTTAAGGACAATAATGGTTACCACTACGAGGCGGCACCGATTTACCGCAAGCAGCGTAAGAATTGGCTTGACGACGACAGCGAGATGGTGTACAATCTTTGTGATATCGATGTGGGGCGTGATTATCAGCTCTTTGGTGTTCTTGCAGGCGTGAGGTATCTTGGGCTTGAGCAGATTGCGGATGCGCGTGGATTTGACGAGTTCTGCCCAGAAGAGATTCGAGCGCAGTACGAGGAGTTCTCAGTGGATTACCACGATGTGTCGTTCTATAATATGAACGAGATTAAAGAGGCGATTAAGGATAAGAAGCGCTATCCGAAGTGGAACACCTATGACACGGAAGACGAGGACGGAAACCTTGTCGAGGTAAAGGACAAGAATGATCCCGGCCCCCATCAGTCTCTCAAGTGGTTCTACAAGCATGTTATGGAGTTTGCGAATCAGGCGTGGTATTACGTTGAGCCTGAAGACGTTCGAGTCTACTTTTGGTTTGACAACTAAAGTAGAAAATTCTCTACTTGACAATTTGGTTCGTCTCGTTGTATAATGTACGAGACGTTGGGAGATGAAGAATCTCCAAAGTAGTGCGTTTGCTGGTATCGCCTCGAATAACCAGCCGTGCGCGTGAGATGCAAATTGTAAAATGTTTGTTTCTCACGGGCACGAACAGACCTTGAGTCTGCTACGGTCTATTCCCAACAGCCGAAACTATACTAGTTAATCGTCTTCGTGAGGGACGCCCACTTGTACGTTACAAGGCGCTAAACTGTTACACGTATCCGTTTTGACAACCACGAGACGGTTATGTCCGTGATGAAGCTATGCCGTAATAAGCTTCCGGTTTCAAGTCAAGAGGATTAGCTACCTTTAATGGCTGAAGTTCAGGAGTTATGAACTTTTTTTTTGCGCTTTTGTAATTTTATAGTGCGGAATTAGTTTAATTGGTAAAACAGCACTCTTATAAAGTGTATTATCGCCAGATTAGCGAAAATTTTTGGTTCGAGTCCAAAATTCCGCACTATAAAATTATAGTTTCTTAGCTTCTGTTAATATACATCTATCAAAGAAAAAGAGTAAAAGTGAATAAGTGTCTGATAACACTATAAGAAAATGGTGTATTAATTACGATCTTCCGTCAAAAGCTTCTTTTTACGCTGCAAAGCACAAAGAAAATGCTTGACTTTTCTTTGTGCGGCTGGTATGATAGTATCAGCAAGTGAAGGAAACCTTGAAAAGAGAATAAAAGGAGGTAACCTGTTCCGGCTATCTGCTCTATCTGTATCTCTCTCATTTCATCTTGCATGTAGAAATACAACGTTTGTTCAACACCGTTTTGGCAGGACGAAAGTTCGCCTTCTTTTATTCTCTTTTCGGGGTTTCCTGGTTCTTTTGGAGACATGGCGTAATGGTATCGCAACGCCCTGCTAAGGCGTCCTAGGCTATGCCTAGTCCGAGTTCGATTCTCGGTGTCTCCGCCACTAACTATCGTGCGTGACAACGCACGTTGATATGCAAGTTAGGCTCTAAGGAGTCTTTCTTGCGGAGTGTTGGCCGAGTCTGGTTTAAGGCACTTGTCTAGAAAACAAGCGAGCCGCAAGGTTCCGAAAGTTCGAATCTTTCACACTCCGCAAGCAAGACTTCTGGCGAAGAATAAGCCCAGTGAGCAGACTTCTCTCGAGAATGGCGCAATTCCGCTGATAGTCTGCAAATTGCATTCTTTAAAAAATAGAATAGGTCAAGTCGGCGTGCATCCCGATTGGTCTAGAGGACGGGGCCTCAAAAGCCTTTGACGGTAATCATTCCGTATGGGGGTTCGAATCCCCCCACGCCGACTTGACCTATTCTTTTTATTAATAAACTAAATAGACTGGTTAGAAAGCAGCTAGATATGCTAGATTCCGTTTGACTCTTGAAGCAAGTCTATGATACAATATGCTTGTAAGCAAGGCGGGCAAAAGTAGGGAGCTAAAATGTCCGACGAGAACTTCAAGAAGAACTTCCAGAACCACGTCAATGAGATTGCTGACTATCTTGAGGAGATTAAAGAGAACAATTTCTTCGAGGACGAGAACGAGGAGCAGTCTTATTTTGACGATACCTATAACGTCGATTTTATCTGGCGTCTTGGTTGTGGCCTTATGGGTGTCCGTATCATGGTAGCATGTGGCGGCCCGAACATCTGGGTTGACACTTACAATCGTGAGGTTCACGGTTATTGGGGATGTGATGAGGTGACAGCTCCGCTCTCTATTGATTGCTGTGATTTGATTGATGCTCTTTACGAGGATGGCGTACAAGATATGATTTATAACGATCGAAATTAATTCCAAGAGAAAAAGGAGATTATATGTCTATTAAGTCAGAGCTTTCCGCACTATACGACCGCAAGAACAAGCTTCTACAGAACGGTAAGAACGCCGAGGGGCAGGGTGTTCTTCGCAAGATTGACCGCAAGATTCACGAGCTTGAGAAGATGGCAAATAAGTAGACCTCTTTCTTTTGAGTGGGGCGTTCCTTTCCTTGGAATGCCCCACTTTTTTTATTGACTTTAAGTGCTACCTGTGGTATGCTTCTCTCCAAGAAAAGAAAGGAGCTGATGTTATGGCTTGGAACAAGGAAAAAGATTTGAAGCTAAAGTATGAATACGTTGACGGCGAGAATGATTCGCCGCACAGGAAGAGACGCAAGAAGACTTCCCCAAAAAAGGCTAACCACCGCCACGAGTATAAGAATATCGTGATTGACTTTCGTTACCCTAATGACTATCCTATCTCTAGGCTTGCGGGAACAGTCGGGCACACAATCGAATCGTACTGTACCGTTTGCGGCAAGGTGAGCGGCGGAAAGATTGACCCTGCCGCGAAGGAGCTTTTCCCGCATGTCGGATATGGTCATTTCGGGTACTCTATTGCGATTGCGGGCTATGAGAAGGAGACGCAAGAGTATCGCGCTTGGGCAAACGAACATTATCCACATTACATGTTGACGGACTATTGGGATGGCTGTCTTAACAAATCGATGATTCTTGACCTGAATCATATAATTTCACCCAAAAGTCAAGAAAAGTAACAGAGAGGAACGTCTATGATTCAAATTGAGACAACTCTTGGGTATGGTTTTCATGTGCCGCGCGACCAAGCAGAAGGCGTGAAGAGTTCTGCTGACGAATATCTTTTGCGGCCTATGTGCGGCACATGCGGGCAGTCCCCGTATTTCTTCGGGCTTCCGCTGCATACAATCAACTCAAGAAGTGCGTATACCGAGTTTGACCTTTCAGAGTTCGAGGTAAAGGACTTGAACGGGTGCATGACCCGAGCACTGAACGAGGAATTTGAGAAGACTTTTGGCCGCAAGCCGCCTTTTGACCCAAAGTTTATGATGTTCACTGACATTATCGCGTAACGGCATGACTAGCATTCAAGATGGAAGGTTCATCAGCCCGAACGATATCAGAGCCGCTTGGAAGGCCGTGTGCGAGTCTGGGCAGGTAGCAGCCCCGCCCCAGGCCATGGAGACGTTAGGGCAGCTCGTGGTGGCTCAGGCGGTGGCTGTCGCGGCACGTGGTGGCGCGGCAAGCGCAGAGACGGACAAAGACGAGAGTACGGAGGAAAAGTGAAGGTTACTGTAGTAGACGCAACGCAGAATCCCATTGATATTATTTCCATTGCCGCTGGTTCCAGCACTAGGCGCGAGAATGTCAAGTTCAGCCGCGTGAAGAAGTGCATCGAGGACAAGCATAGCGTCCATGAGTTCGCGGATGTGACATTTAAGATTGAGGGAATTTCAAGAGCGTGTCTCGCGCAACTTACGCGCCACAGAATTGCAACTTATTGCGTTGAATCACAACGGTACAACAAGTATGACCTCACAAGCGACGATTGGTATGTTATTCCGCCTGTAATTGAAAATGATGCGCCACGTCTTGCGGCTTTTCAAGACGCAATGTCAAGTGCCGCTGGTGTCTATCGTGAGATGCTTGATGATGGGGTAAAGGCAGAGGACGCGCGTTTTGTTCTCCCAGAAGCGACAAAGACAAATCTGCATATGAAGATTAACGCACGTAGTCTTTGGAACTTCCTTAATCAGAGACGAGCACCGCACGCACAGTGGGAGATTCACGAGCTTGCAGACAAGATGATTGAGGCTCTTGACTCTTACAACGAGCAGTGGCACCAGATGATGGACATTTATCGCGGCACAGAAGAGCTGGTAAATTAACTTTTCTAATAGCGTCTTTCCAAAAGAAAGGCGCTATTTTTGTATCGACTTTTTACGCGTTTGGCGCTATACTGGTATCAACAAGCAGCGACGGAAGGAAAGAGTATGAGCAACGTCACGATGAACGCGGATGATTTTCTCAGTGAGTTCAATAAGAACTACGATGCAATCTATGATGGCCTTGTTGACTATGATACGGTTGACGCCGCAGTCTCTTTTGGGGACGAGTTCATCAAGACGCACAAGGACTTTGTGAGTGAGTTCGTGAAGTTCCGTGGTGATTTTCTCTCCAGCGACAGAGAGGTTGCGGCGTTCGCCCTTACCATTGCCGAGCACGTCAACTAATAGAGAGAAATAAATGATTACTCAATATTCTTATGGAAACAGCGCAAGCCCGAACATGTCAAACAACGTGATTGACAGATACAAGATGTGGACTGCCGCAGAGGTGCGGGCAGACCTAGACGAGAATCGAAGTGACGCCGTTTGTATCTTTGAGAATGTCGGGTATAATATCAACATCTCTTGTGCTATTCGCTCTCTTAATGCGTTTCTCGGCAAGGAATGCTATATCGTTGGCCGCAGACGCTATGACACGCGTGGCGCACGAGGTGTCAACCACTACGAGCACATCTTTCATGCGGACACAATTCAAGAGGTATTTGACAAGCTTGCTCCTCTTGGATACGAGTTTATCGCAATCGACAATATCATGGAGTGCAATCCGCAGAATATTTGGGACATCGACATGCAGAAGAAGACAGCTTTTGTATTTGGTTCTGAATCAGAAGGATTATCCCAAGAGGCAATTGACATTTGCGACAGAATGGCGTATATCAAGCAAGACGGTAGTGTGCGATCGATGAATGTTGCTTGTGCCGCAAGTTGCGTATTAGCGGAGTATACACGTAGATTTAGGGGGTAGATATGTTGAATGATTTTTTATTTCTGGCCTACATTGTGTTTCTCGTCTTCTACATTGTCAAGATGACAGGAAATACTGACGAAATGATAGAGTTGTATATTAAGACAAAGACACATGTTAGAGAGTCAAGATTCTTTAGATGGATTTATCCTCTTATGCGTTGATTTAACCTTGGCAGATGGTGATAAAATACCGTCTGCTTTTTTCATAATAGATAGACAACGGCAATGGCCGCAATATCTATCAGCTGAAAAGATAGGAGTTAAATTGTCTCAACAACAAAAGATAATTGATATTCCAAGTTTTATCGATATAGTTGACTTTCTTGGGCCAAAAGATAGTTATCTCAATGTCATAAAAAAATACTTCGATGTGAGGATGAAGCTTGTTGAGAGACGATTAAGCATATTTGGTGAGACAGAAGAAGTATCGGACTGTTATTCAGTGCTCAACAGGATAAAAGAAGTCCTCGAAAGCAGCGAGAAGGTGCTAGAGCAAGACGTTGATTTATATTGCCGCCAAGAGAGAGACAATAGTCTCCCGGAAATGTCAAACGACATCATCCTAAAAATGGGTAAGACTGTTGTGAAGGCAAAGACGAAACACCAGCTTGAATACATAGACGCAATTGAGAATAACATTATCACTTTTGCTATTGGGAGCGCAGGTGTGGCAAAGACGTTTCTTGCCGCGACTTCTGCGGTTAAAGCGCTGAAAGAAAAGAAGGTTTCAAAGATTATTATCACGCGCTCTCCTATCGCATTAGAGGGGTATAGTATCGGCTATGTTCCTGGAACGGACAAAGATAAAATGGCTCCTTGGATTGCCCCACTAATTGATGTATTCGCAAAATTTTATTCGCAGGAAAAGCTAGAGTACATGATTGACGATGGTATCATCGAAGCAGTACCATTAGCTTATATCCGTGGACGTTCGTTTGAGAATAGTTTCGTGATTCTAGACGAGAGCCAGAATCTTTCAATAGGGGCGTTCAAGTCCGTAATGACGCGACTGGGCGTTGGTACGAAACTTGTTATATGCGGCGATACAAAGCAGAGCGACATCAATGGAGCTAGTGGACTTGAGACTGCCGCTAGAATCATGGAGGGCGCGCAAGGCGTTGCCGTGGTAAGATTCGGAATCGGAGATATTGTCCGTTCTGGAATTACAGCAGAAGTGATTAAGAGATTTGAGGAAGCGGGATACTGAAAGTGAGAAAAGAAAAAAAGATTGATGAGATGTGTAAGCTTCTTGCGAAAGCTTGGAAGAGAGTCCCCGATTGGCGTCTCACGCAACTGTTGTCTAACTATAGAATTCTTTCTGATGAAGGCGATAGAATCTACTTCTACCAAGAGGATGATAAGACGTACAATAAAATCTTAAAGATGATTAGCTCTCTTGAAAAAGACGGCAAATAATAAATCAAGATCAAGGCAAGTGTGAGAAATTCGCACTTGCCTTTTTGTGTTTGGGCGTGCTATACTAGCTTCAGCAAGTGAGGGAAAGCCCAAAGGAAGGATTCTTAAATGTCCAACATCAAGATGAGCGGCAGGGTCTACAACGCGATGATGAAGTTTGCCAACGGCACTAGCGCCTGTCCGCAGCTTGCGAACATGTTCTATTCCGAAGGCCGCGTGTATGCGACTGACTCCTACGCGGCCGTGCGTTGGACCCCTGCTGTGGAGCCTGATTTCGCGGAGTCGTTCTTCTTTTCAGCGAATAAGAAGCCAACTGCGTCCCAGCAGCTCTATATCAGTGCCGAGACCTGCGATATCGATATTGAGTCGATTGCTCCGAAGAACATGGACAAGCTCTTTGAGGAGCCTAACTTCGCGGCTATGCGTGGCGAGAACCGCGTTCCCGCTATCAACCCGACCTATCTTGCCGATATTGCGGCTCTTGGCAAGGCAGTGAAGTGTGACAAGTGCGGTAGCGATGGCTCTACGGTTCTTGAGTGGAAGAACGACACGCTTATTGCCCACATTTATGCTGGAGCTAATGGCAGGTTCGACGTTGTTGTCGCACCATGCTTTATCAACAAGATTGATTAAGAGGAAGTATGATGAGTGATTTTGTCGCTTGATTTGTTTGGACGCTCGTATACCTTGTAGCTACAATACTCGCAGCTTTTGTTTTTATATTTCTTATGGGCGGTGTCTTAACTGTCCTTGGAGATTTTTTTGATGCAATTGATAAGTTCTGGTCGCATTTTTTGAAGTAAGATGGCGGGGAGTTAATTCCCCGCCTTTTTTTATTGACTCTTTGACTGCTGATGCGGTATAGTATAACCATACGCGATGGCGAGTGAGAGGAAACCTGATATGGCTTTTGTGCTTGAGTGCTGCAAGACTTGCGTCCGCTACAAGTACGGGAAAAATCGTTGCGGATATTGTCTCGGTCTTGGGTCAGAGGGAACCGAGTGCAATAGCTATAAGAAGTGTCCAACCCCGGGGAAGTATCACGGCGTGTATGAAGGCCAGTCGATTGCCCGCTGTCCGTTTTGCGGCGGCACTGCGGTTTTCACGTTGAAGACCAACGGCCACGTGCAGATTGAGTGCGGCAACGATGACTGCTGGGTTAGACCTCGACTTTGCAGCGATGGTAGCGCATACTATGCCATTAAGCGATGGAACACTCGTTACTAATAGGGGGTACCATGATTATCTACGACTATTGGGGTAGGCCGCAAGAGTTTGAGCCTGAGAATTATATCTTAAATGGTGACATTGATACAAAGAAGCTCTTAGACAAGGAGTTTGGTAAGGCGCGCGAACTTGACCTGTTCCAAGAGAACGATTGCGAGAAACTGTATCTTTATGACAGGGCAAAAGATGAGATTGCTTATGCGGCTAAGAAGTGCATAACCCATAATTACCATGACGAGGAAGCGATAACTGCCGCAAATATCCAAGAGGAACTAGAAGATGTGTTTGATAGCAAAGTCAAATGCACGAAAAACGATATCATCGTCTGGCAGCGTACGACTCTTAATTGTCTTTGCTATAATGCGGATGGGGCAAGCTTTCCATTTATGCCACGAGACATTAATAAGGCTATTATCTATACCTACGCAATAGCTAGCCTTTTTGAGTCGCCAGGAATTGCCCTTGTAGTTTCGTCTGATACAGCAGCACGAGACTATCTGAACCGCTATGGGCTTGATGATAAGACAACTCTCGACGCAATATCCGAGCGTGCCGCGAAAGAGAAATGGAAGGCTAGATAATTTGACTCTTTTCCTTAAACAAGATATACTGGATATATCAAGTGAGAGGAAAAGGGTCTTTTTTCATGAGTAATTTGAGTATCAAGAAGTCTGACAAGAAGTATTTCGACATTGCGCGAGAAGTCGCTAATCAAAGCGCATTTCCTCGCTTTCATGTTGGTTGCGTCCTCGCGTATCAAGGGCGTGTTTTGTCCAGCGCTTGTAATACGGAAAAGTCAGACCCCATTCAAAAGAAGTATAACAAGTACAGACATTTTAACTATTCTGTGAACGGCTATGTCAATCATGCTGGTCATGCAGAGATGATAGCACTAAAGAGAGTGTCATATCCAGTGGCACAACAGGTTGATTGGAAAAAGGTAAAGTGCTATACCTACAGAGTCTGTCCCGGTCTGCCGCTCGGGCGTGGGCTTTCCCGTCCGTGCCCCGCTTGCCGCGCCGCATTGCGCGACAAGGGCATTAGAGACTTTTACTATAGCACGGACGCAGGGTTTGCTCACGAGCGGATGGAGTAATTATGACAATTATTAGAGAGATAATAGAAAAAATCAAACAATATAAACTTGAGATTCTGGCAGTCTTTGTGATAATGTGGCTCGCTTGTATCGTGTGCTGGTTCTATGAGACAGATACCAAAGATTTTAGCGGGAACTATTCTATTCTTAACAATTATGCTGGTTACACAATCGTCGAGAAGGTATCAGGCATAAACCGCTATGGCACGATTATACATTCGATAGTTGTTGAGAAATATGGAGACTATAAGACGATAAGGAATGTTGACAACCAGACTTATTACAGTTTGGATGTCGGTGACTCGCTTTAATAAGAAGACATAAGAAGAATAAATAACGCTTTTTTAAAAGAAATGGAATTAAAATGATGAAATCTAGCATTCGTTATGGCAGCATTGCCAAATTCATTTATGCAGGAAACAAAAATGAATATGTCGGGATGCTGCTGAAGCGTATAATAGAGGAGCCGTCAAATAAAGACTTAAAGATTGTTCTCCACATTAATGGACGAAGAGAGTGCCAGAAGTTTATTGAGGCGACGAACTTCTTTAATCATAACGGATTCATTGTCACGCGTGATTTTATCGATGGCCCATGTGCGGTCATGGCTTTTGATGTTGAGGTTTCTATCATGGTGCCTATTATGGACTTAGGCTGGTGGGAGGATAGGGGTCAGCAATTCTTTAGAGAAAATATCTACCCCGAACTTTTTTGCGTCCATACGTGGGAAGACGCGATTGGAGATAATTATGCTTAATTTTCCTAGTATCAAAACGTGGGGTTTCTCTTATGAGGAAGTCGAAGACATAATGTATGAATGGAACCCCAAAAGCAAATCAGAGTATAACGGGTGCGTTGTGCGGGCGGAGACAGATGAAGATGTATATGATTTCGCATATATTCTGTCAAAGGTACGGCCAGAGCTTGGAATCTCGCCCGATGCTGTCTCTATTTATCTTGACTGCGGGTATATCTATCCGCGCAAGGGGGTTGACGTGATTGTGGTTGATGGCATTCAAGATTCGCTTGGGGCAGTAAATGCCGCAAACGTCTAGACCGATTACGCTCGTCTGTGGGACGCGCTCGCTTGGGTGGGTAGACCTAGACCGCTACCTATCCGTGAAGGCCGTGGGGGAGGTCGTGGGCGGCTCTAGCGGCGGCGTGGACGCGTGCGCGGAAGCGTGGGCTAAGCGGCACGGCGTGGAGTGGGTGTGCTATTTGCCGCAAAACCGCGTGTACGGTGCTAAGTATGCGCCGCAAAAGCTCGACGAGGAGATGGTGGCATTCTGTGATCAGATAGCCTATTTCTGGGACGGAAAGCCAGATGAAAGACTCGAGAGAATCAAAAGTCTTGCTGTCTCTTGGAAAGTTCCCATGCATATCCATATTATAGAAGACTTAGATTAGGAGCGATATGTTTAAGTTTCCGCTCTCTTGGGTATTTAAAAAGTCAATTAAGACTAGACAAAATTCGCAGAATGATGCGCAGCACATTCGGAAGGAAGTTGAGAACTACCAAAGAGACAAAGAGTGTGACAAGGAATCCGCTGTTGTCAGCACCTATCCATTTGACATAAAGAGCTATCGGAGTTAATATATACTTTGGGTAAGTGCGGCCAAAAAAAACGAAAGGAAAAAATAATAAAATGAACGCATTGCAGAAGGCCCTTATTGACGCGGGTCTTGCCAAGGATGATAACCGCTATAGGGCGAATGGCGAGGGAAATGGAGCCTATAGGGGCAATAGCCATAGGAATGGTTCCTATAGGGGTCGCAAGCATCGAAATGGGGCCTATAGGGGAAATTCTCGTAGAACCACATGCCCCAAGTGCGGCGGCCATATGGAAAGGCGCGATGGAACCAACGTCTTCTCTTGCATTGACTGTGGGGCCTGCGTTATCATCGATGACGCCAAGACACGCTAACAAGGAGTGAAAATGCGTAATCTTATGAACGAGATTGACAATTACGAGGATGAGGACTATATGTCAATCGAGCGCTTTGGCCGCAAGGCCGGTTTTAAGGGAGAAGGAGCAAAGCGTGAGCGCAAGGGTGATTCGGTTCGCCGCAAGCGCCAACAGAAGGAACGTGAGCGTGAGCAGCTTGTGAAGGATTCTGAGGACGGGAACTGGTAAGGAGATAAGATGGACAAGGTTATCAAGGCTGAGTATGACGAGAAGGCTGGCACCTCTGAGGTGACTCTTATGACAAAGTGGGGTACGTTCACTCGCACGGTCAAGGTGCATGATGATGACAAGGATATTGCGAACAAGTGGGACGGTTGCTATTTTGCAAACTATCTATGTGTGATTGATAAGCTCAAGGCAAAGGGCAACGCACTCATCCAGCGGGCGAAGGGCATCGAACATGCGGCTACGGTTGCCGCTCAGGCTCGTTACGCCGAGGGGTACTCTCACATCACAGAGCATACCGAGTTCAACGACACGCTTCAGATTCTTCGCCGTCAAGCAGCATGTCTCAGGCGCGATGGCACGAAGTGCCTTGAGACTGCCCGCGACATGAAGAAGAAATACCCCGAGTATGTAGAGAAGATGCTTGGCGAGCGAAAGAAGTTTATGGACTCCATCCTTAGCGACAATTAAGAAAGAAGATAATCATGGTGATAAGTGACGAAAGGCGCGAGGTGGCGGCGTTCCTCCGCAACAACTGCGTGCTCGACGACTACGCGGAGTCCCTTAGCGACATTGCGGGCTACGAATATCCCACAGACACGTTCGACGTAGCGGGCTATCTGGCAGACCTCATCGACCCAACGTGTGAGATGCGAGGTGTGCAGGAAGCTGTCATCACCTGTTCCGCGTGCGGAGCGCCACTAGTCCAGCCCGGTTACGCTATCGCGACCGAGAATGGGCTTGAGCTGCGCAGCCTAGCGTATTGCCCGAATTGCGGCGCAAGAGTAGTGAAGTTTAATTAAATTTCTTTTGGTGCCAGCTACCTAGTGTTTTTAAAATTGGGAGGGAGTGGATAAGTATTAACATTATTCTTATCTGCTCCCTTTGCTGTTAAAAATGAAAACCATGTAGGAAAGTAAAAAAAATGAAATTTATAGACAAAAAATACGCTTTTGTAATGCGCCTATGCAGAAAAATGAAAATCCTAGACAAAATTATATGAGAAAATGAGAATAAATGAACCTTAAAAACAATTTTGTCAGTACTGTAATTGGTATCGCTGACTTATCAGTCAGAGTTGAACAGGATAATATCAAATATAATGTAACACACGTAAGACGCTATTTCGGCGGCAGAAAGGTAAGGTGATAACTATAGACAAAACAATATATGATGCGGACTCAATTCAATCACTAGATGCCAGAAGCCACGTTCGTCTGAGAAGTGGCATGTACATTGGCGACAATGCGACTCCAAACCAGCTTCTCTTGGAGATTTTCAGCAACGCACTGGATGAGCACAATATTGGGCACGGAAACACAATTGAAGTCGAGATAAGAGAAGATAACTCCGTGCGCATCCTTGATAACGGGCAGGGTTTTCCAATAGATGAGATGCGTGATGATGGAAAATCAGTGTTTGAGGCAGCGTTCAGTGTTGTCAACACATCGGGTAAATTCTCTGACGATAGCGTTTATGGCGGGTCTGCACTTGGACTCAACGGCTTAGGCGCAAAAATTTCTAACTTTCTCTCAAAGAAGTTTTATGCTTACACTTATAACGGTGGCAAAAAAGAGAGCATTTATTTTGAGGACGGCATACTTGTTTCTCGTAAAGTAGAGAAATGCGATAAGAAACTACATGGGACTGTGGTAGAGTATACGCCTGACCCGCAATTCTTTGGTACGCCACAGACAGATGCGAACTATTTTCTTTACTTCTTCAAGGATATTACCTGTCTTTGTCCGAATCTTGAGATTGACTTCAAGAATGGCAACAAAAGCTATCATATCAAGTCCCAGCATGGTATAGAAGACCTCGTGCGTTCCAGAACTGTTGGCAAAAATGAAATTATTAAGAATAGATTTGTCTATCATGGAAGTGACTTTGACATTAGTTTTACTTTCACAGACGAATCGTCTGAAAAAATTCTTGCCTATGTCAATTATGGTTACACGGATTCTGGGCCGCACATCACTGGGCTAAAAACCACAGTCACTCGAACGTTCAACTCTTGGGCGAAGGAGCAGGGACTTCTTAAAGCCAAAGATAAGAATATTGACGGCACCTCTCTCCAAGAGGGGTTGGTACTGGCGCTAAGCTTGGTGTCCACTGGGGTATCTTACAATGCCCAGACAAAGGAAAAAATTGTCAAATGCGACACATCTTTTCTAGATGAGTTCTCAAGCCAACTTGAAGTGTGGCTCGACAACAATCCAGACGATGGCCGCACCATCATCGAGAAGGCGCTAGTTGCCAGACGCGCTGCCGAAGCTGCAAAGAAGGCTAGAGAAGCAGTGAAGCAGAAGGCAACGTCTAAAAAAGACAAGTTGTTCAAGCTTCCGACAAAACTCACAGACTGCTGGACGAAAGATAGAACTAAAGCCGAGCTGCTTATCTGCGAGGGCGATAGTGCTGCTAGTGGGTTGGTTGCAGCAAGAAATTCAGAGTTCCAAGCCATCTACGGCGTCCGCGGAAAAATGCTGTCGGTGCTTAAGACGAGTCCTGATAAGATAATGAAGAACCAAGAGATAAACAACGTTGTCGTTGCTCTTGGACTTGACTACAATCCCACTACGGGTAAAATGAAATATGACAAAGATAAATTGAGATATGGCAAAATTATTGCGTGCGCCGATGCTAAATAAAATTGGCTGTGTGCTTTCTTTCTGGTGTGCCGCCGGGGTGCGTTTATCGCGCTAACGGGGAAATCTCTTTGAGACAATCCCGTGGGAAATAATTCCTGTACAGACTATCCTCGAATCGGAGGAGTAAGAACACTATTGGTAAGTGTTTTGAAATGAATCCTTCCTGTGTTGGGAGAAAGATATAGTCGGGACCTGTGGAGACACAGGATTTTCTGGATTTTGATGGCTACGCGATTGAGAATTTGTTATTTAATATTTTGTGGTATCTTTGCCCTGAACTTATAATCAATGGGCATGTATATTCTTCTGTTCCACCGCTTTTTAGAATAACTACGAAAAAGAACGAATATATATATCTTAAAGACGAGGATGCGCTTCAAAGATATAAACAGAAGAACGCAGCAAAGATAAAAATAGTGGGGAGAATGAAAGGGCTGGGTGAGATGGATTCCGAGGAGCTTTCACAGGCCCTTCTAGACCCATCGACAAGAAACATCCTCCAACTTCAAGTAAACGATGTTGAACAAACTAACAAGCTATTTAATGATCTGTATGGAAAGGCAGTTGAACCAAGAGTGAAGTTTATTCTTGAACATTCAGAGGAAGCGAGGGCAGATTAGTTGGACATTATCCAAGAGGTAAGTCAGAATTTTATTGATTCTGCCTACGATGTAAACACGAACCGTGCTTTTCCTGATGCACGAGATGGTTTGAAACCTGGTATGCGGGCCTGTCTTTGGACTATGTATAAGCAAGGGTACACGTCAAACAAGCCGCACGTGAAGTCTGCCAAGATTGACGGGCACGTTGCGGCAAACTTCTGGCCGCACGGTCGATTAACTGCATAATTATTGCTTTTTTGGTCAGTTTGTAGCAATTAAATGGGTACGTTTTTCATTATTGCCCCAACAACTTCTACTTATCTTGACAGAAAATATAATAATGCTTGTGCC
>ERZ808240.1212-NODE-1212-length-32535-cov-11.068658_pt1 | contig 32535 bp, 27 predicted proteins | sample MGYA00521084_ERZ808240 | MGnify/ENA primary metagenome ERZ808240 (study PRJEB31516, sample SAMN03275571) | gut metagenome | biome: mammalia-associated habitat; material: feces | host: Papio cynocephalus | place: Kenya | collected 2012-08-06 ... | reverse complement strand
CTCCTGCGTGACAGGCAGGCATTCTAACCAACTGAACTAACGCACCTCGTTGGCTTTATTTCTTTTTTGCGAGTGCAAAGGTAGTAAGTTTTTTTTATCCCACCAAATTTCCACCCGTTTTTTTTACAAAAAAATGCATCAAGTACACATTATGATAGTTATCGCCATCAAAAAGCCAGTCTTTCAGCTCCGCATCACGCTCAAAACCGCTCTCTTCAAACAGTTTTATGCAACTTGTGTTCTCTACGCTCATATATACGTATAGCTGATGAACATGGATTATCCTCCTGGCATAACTGATGAGTTCCGACAGGGCAGCCTTGCCATAGCCTTGTTTTCTATATTTTTTCCTTATGATGATTCCGACCTCCGCTCGTTTATGTTGAGGGTTGAAATTAAACAGGTCTATCATGCCGATAAAATCATTACTTTTATCCGTGACAATTAGCCTCACCTGCTTATCTGTGTAAATGTCGCCAGTGGCATTGGCAATGAACTCGTGTAAGACGAAGCGAGAATATGGCATATTCACATCGGTAACGCTCCACGTGTCGTGGTCGTTTTCTATAACATACATCATGTCAAGATCCTCTGGCTCCATCGCCCTAAGGATAACTTTCGGCAACTCATCTTCTCTCATATTCAATTGCATAACCCTCATCACATCCACGTTTTGCGTTTAATGGTCTCATGCTCGGTAATTATCATGTCCTCATTAGGATAATACACCGCAATTAGTGCCCTTCCCTCATAGTAATCGTACATGACAGACAACATATCAGCGTAGGAGAAAGCCATGGCATCAAAGGTAATATAAGTTCTTTGGCTTTTCTTATGTGGCAATGTGGCATTTAGAAAGTTAGTGTTTGCATCATGGATTTCTGCCCATAAGCCATTCTCGGAAATGAGACGCTGGCATTTTTTCATGTTGTCAGGGTTGACATGGATGACAAAGAAGGAATCTTGAATTTCGGCATCCACGAACCCTAAGTTTTTTCTAACTTTCTTGAACGCTACAGCACAAAATGCCATCATGGCTTTCGCATTGACAGCGACACCCAAAAGAGGCAGCAGCAACCTGCCCATACCTCTATAATGCTTTTTACAGAATATGAGCATGGCTTTATAAAACACGTGGACATAGCGGAAGCTCGACTTTTGGGTGGATTCTCCCTTGTAATGAAGAATGCGCAAGGGCAAATACCAATTTTCCCAACCTCCTTCCAACAGCCTATAGCTCAGGTCTATGTCTTCTCCATACATGAAAAAATTCTCGTCGAGCAAGCCAATCTGTTCCAAAGCAGTTCGCCTGAGAAGGAAAAAAGCCCCACTGATGATTTCTATCTTTGCTTCTTCATCCCATGGAAGCCAGCCCATATAGTAGTGACCTGTGCGCTTGCCTTTTGGAAAGCGAGAGCAAAGTCCGGCGAACTTGAACATTGCCGTCAACGGAGTCGGAATGCCACGCCGCGACTCCTTGGCATCGGTACCGTCAGGGTTCGTCATCCTGACCCCAGCGCCCCCAGCCTGCGGATGCGCCTCCATAAAAGCTAAAGCGCGACGGATAGTGTCTCCGGCTACAAAAGTGTCGGGATTGAGCAAAAGCACGTATTTGCCTTTGCTTTGCCTTATTGCGTGGTTGTTGGCTTTCGCGAATCCTAAATTATGGTTGCAACTTATAAATTTCACGGCGCTAAACAGTGGGCGAAGGTATTTCACCGTTTCGTCGTGGGAATGATTGTCAAACACTATCACCTCAGCGTCGATGTCCCTCAAAGCTTCCTGCAACGAGGTGAGACACTGCCAGAGATAGTCTTTTACATTGTAGCTTACTATAATAACGGACAGCAACATCTTATTTTCCGGAGGCTTCCATTTGGCACCTGGCTTTTGATGGATACACAAAACACAGACACAGGACACATATTATGCCCATGTATCCAAAGGCTACATTCATGAACATGTAATATAGCCAGCAATTGACCATCATTGGCACGGCAAGCATACAAAGACGCAAAGTGCCCCACGTGACAAGTGAATGGATTGGGCTCAGTAACAGCTGCCGTCTTACGATGCCAAACTTAAACAATCTCAAGGATAGCGGGATCATCATTATGGTCAAGAGTTCCATGACTATCGCCACATAATATTCTTGCACCTTGTTTTCGAGCCAGCCACCAGAGAGCAGCAAATCATTCTCGAACAAGATAATGACGCAGAAGCAGATGAAAACGGGAATCCAAAACTCTACGAGGAGTAGTTTTCGGGAATTGCTCATCAAAAAAATGATTTATGGTTTTATTAGTTGTAAAGCTAATCATTCTATCGGCGTGCGATTCACTATTGAGCGACCAAGTGTCACTTCGTCGGTATATTCCAGTTCGTTGCCCACGCTGATGCCTCTTGCTATGACAGTTTGCTTCACGTTGAAAGGCTTAAGTTGTTTCGTGATGTAGAAGTTGGTGGTGTCTCCCTCCATTGTGGAACTGAGAGCGAGGATCACTTCGTTGATGCCGCCTGCCGCCACCCTGCTTACAAGAGAGTCAATTTCTATGTCACCAGGGCCTATGCCATCCATAGGAGAGATAATGCCTCCTAAAACGTGATATAGCCCATGATACGCCTGGGTGTTTTCTATCGCCATGATGTCTTGCACGTTTTCCACGACACATATAGTAGTATGGTCGCGCCGATCGTCCGAACATATGGGGCAGACATCCGTATCGCTTATGTTATGGCATATTCGGCAATACTTAATGTCATGCCTCAACCTGCTGATGGCATTAGCAAAGGAATCGACAGAAGCCACTGGCTGTTTTAGAAGATGCAAGGCAAGGCGCAAAGCCGTCTTTGGCCCTACGCCAGGCAGTTTTCCAAGCTCATCAGTGGCACGCGCAAGCAACACGGATGGATATTGTTCCATCATTTGCCAAGGTAGATGCCAAAGCCAAGGCGCAAGCCTATGGTAGAATAGTCGGAATGCTTCTTTATGCTTTGCTGGTAATATATGCTTGGCTCTATGGTTATTGTATGGCTGAGGAAGAAGGCATAGCCTACCTCTATACCAGGCATTAAGTCGTTATAGCCTTTGGAGTGGACATATTTTGCATTCGCACCAAGGAAGATGCCGTTCTGCGTTATGTAATAGCGACCACCAACGCCAAGGTTCAAAGAGTTGCTATGTTCCTTGCCAGGATGATCAAAGCCGGCTTGGGCATAAGCCAGCAAGTTGTCTGCGGCGAAGACACCCGCCTGCGCGTTAATCCCGAACTTTGCCTCGTTGATGCCATTGTAGCTGAGGTCAAGCCCAGAGAGCGATGCGCCGATATATGTCTTTCCCTGTTCAAACTGCGCGCTTGCCGAGATACTGGCGAGCACGACGATGATTAAAGTTAAAACCTTTTTCATGAAATCCAGTATTTAAATGTTTGTTCGCCTGTGAGGAATGTTATTGCAGGGACTTTCCCAGCCCCTACATGAAATCAGAATCTAAGTTCCTTTAGTATTTCGGCCATTTTTTGTTTCGTTTCAATATTTGTCGGGACAAGTGGCAGACGAAGGACGTTCTCTATGAATCCCATGTCATTAAGCAGTGCTTTCACGCCAGCCGGGTTGCCATCTATAAATAGCAACTTGTACAGCTCGGTAAACATATGGTGAATCTTGCGTGCTGGTTCATACTCTCCGTTGAACTCCAAGCGTATCATCCTTGAAAACTCCTTGGGCAGTGCGTTGCCAATGACGGAAATGACGCCTATCGCCCCACTTGCTATCATGGAAAAAGTCAATGCGTCGTCACCACTTATAACATCGAAGTGGCGTGGCTTGCTTTTTAATATTTCGTCCACCTGCTCCAGGCTGCCTGACGCTTCCTTTATGCCAACGATGTTCGGGAAATCTGTAGCCAAGCGCACGGTCGTAGCGGCTTTCATGTTAACCCCAGTGCGGCCTGGCACGTTGTACATCACTATCGGCAATGGCGCGTTTTGCGCAATGGCCTTGAAGTGTTGGTATAGACCCTCTTGTGATGGTTTGTTGTAGAATGGGCAAATACTCAATATTCCGTCTATTCCGCTCCAATCCGTCGATTTCATTTCCTCAATGACAGCGTAGGTGTTGTTTCCACCGCAATATTTTAGCAATGGTACACGTCCTTTGTTGACATCCTTTATTACTTCGGTTATCTTGTCTTTCTCTTCACGGGTAAGGCATGGTGCCTCTGCCGTGGTAGCGAGTATGCATAGGAAGTCGGCGTTGTTGTTTATTTGGTAGTCAACGAGTTTCGCGAGGGCTTTGTAGTCAACCTCTCCCTCTTTCGTGAACGGTGTTATTAAAGCAATGCCTAATCCCTTGAAAATGTTCTGTGCCATTGTATAAGAAGCTAAGTTATCTCATGGACGCTTAAGCGTCAGTCATTTTGCAAAGTTAATCTTTTTGTGTTTAATATCAAAAGAAAAAGCCTATTTACTTCCAATAAATAACAAAACCATGGACAAAAGCACCAACAACAAGTCAATGGCCTTGCCTTTAAGATTGCGCTCATGGAAGAGGACGCCACCTATGAGGAAACTCACGAGCACGCTGCTTCGCCTGATCATGGATATTATGGAAATCATCGCACTTGGCAAGCTGAGCGCATAAAAATAGAGGAAGTCGGCTGCTGACAAGAATATGCTTATTCCTATTATCGACCAACTCCAATGAAACCTGTCAATCTTGCGCCGCGGAAACCAGATTATGGCGAGCATCACGAGCATCATCGCCGACTGATAGATGTTGTACCACGATTGCACGGCCATCCTGTCGAGTCCCACGCCGCCATCCGACGGCGAGGCCATTAGGTACTTGTCGTAGAGTCCACTTGCGGCTCCAAGTATTGCCGCCAACACGATGCACCCAATCCATTTGTCATGCGCGAAGTCGATGCCTTCCTTCTTGCCCGACCTGCTGAGCAAGAGGAAAGACGTGGCCGCCACCGCCACACCTGCCCATTGCCAAGCATTGAGCCTCTCGCCATAGACAAGCAACGCCCCGACAAGGACCATCACGGGGCGAGTGGCGTTTATAGGGCCAACTATTGTCAGTGGCAGATGCTTCATGCCTATGTATCCAGCCAACCAAGAAGAAAGCACGATGACACTCTTGAGAATGACGTAGCGGTGCATCTCCCAACCGCCGCCTCCGACATGGAGAGGGCTGTTCGAAGACAGCGCGCCCATGGCCGACAGCACTATAAAAGGCAGGAAGATGAGCGAGCAAATCACGGTGTTGATAAACAGCACGGGAATGACAGCATTGCCGCGAAGTGCCTTTTTCTTGAACGAGTCATAGAAACCCAAAAGGGCCGCCGACATGAATGCTAATAGTAACCACATAAGTATCGTCTCTGTTTCTATACATGAACAACCCTACCAAGGCTGTGATGTCATGGTAGGGTTGTGGTTTATGTGTTGTCGTTTGTCTTAGAATGGCAGGTCTTCGCCAGAAGTGCTATCGTCACCACCACCAAGCGGGTCTACCTTTGCCGGCTGTTTAAAGCCTGGTTCCGAAATTGATGTTGGCCCGCCCAATTGCCCGCCTTGCTCTGGCGGAACGCCTGTGCTCACCGCGTTAGGGTCTACATGGTCGCATTGGTAGCAATTGATATCGTTGAAATAGCGGTCTTGCCACGCACGGGCGTTGATGTCGAGCCATACGTGGACGGTATCGCCTTGGTGAATGTTGAATTGCGCAATCCTGTCAGCGCCGAATACGCGGAAAAGGCAAGCACGTGGATATTGGTCCTTGGTCTGTATGACAAACTCCTGTGACTTCCATGCATTGCCAGTGCGCTGTGATGTGCCTTCCTTCGCAGGATACTCTTTTATGATTACGCCTTCTACTTCTATTCCTTGTAAAGCCATAATTGTGTGAAATTGGATTTTATGATTTATGAATATTATGCGAAATTAGAGAAAAAATCGCTTACGGCAAAGCGTTTGATGATTAAAAAATGAAAAAAATGAAAAAGCTTTTTCCTTTTCTGACCTTTTAAATAAATAATATGTATCTTTGTGCAATAATAATAGTGAAATATAACAAAACTGAAGATACGATGAGATTCACACTTTCAAGCACGGTTCTCAACAGCCGTTTGCAAACCCTTGCGAAGGTCATCAACAGCAAGAACTCCCTTGCCATCCTTGAGAGCTTCCTCTTCCAGGTTCACGACGGGAAGATGGAGGTCACGGCCTCCGACAGTGAAAACCTTATGAGGACTACGATTCCTCTTGACGAATGCGACGCGGAAGGCGATTTCGCCATTCCTAACCGAACTGTCCTTGACGCGGTGAAGGAACTTCCCGAACAGCCTCTCACGTTCGAGGTCAACACGGAGACCTATGAGGTGGCTATTGAATACCAAAACGGACGATACAATTTCACGGCTCAAGACGCTGAAGAGTATCCGCAAAAGTCAAACATAGGCAATGATGCCAAGACATTGACCATCAATGCCAAAGTATTGTGCGAAAACATCAACCGTACACTTTTCGCCACCGACAACAACGACATTCGCCCCGTGATGAACGGTATCTACTTTGACCTTCTTCCTGATTGTCTCGCTTTCGTGGCATCGGATGGGCACAAGCTCGTGCGTTGTCGTTACAATGGCATCCAGAGCGAGGAGCACGACTCGTTTATCCTCCCGAAGAAGCCTGCAATGCTCCTTCGCGCCGTTCTCGACAAGAGCGAGGAGGATGTGACTATAAAGTTCAATTCCAACTGTGCGGAATTTCACTTCCAGGGAGGCATGCTTTCAAGCACGCTCATCGAGGGCGTTTTCCCAAACTATAACGCTGCCATACCGACCGACAACTCCAACGAGCTCATCATAGACCGCAAGGCCCTCCTTGGAGCCATTCGCCGCGTGCTGCCGTTCGCGAGCATGAGCTCTCAGCTTATCAGGTTCCATCTTGACAATGGCTGCCTTGAGCTGTCGTCGGAAGACCTCGACTTCGCCACGAGCGCAAAGGAAAAGATTGTTTGCGAATATAATGGCGTGCCATTGCAGATTGGATTCCGTGGCGACTTCTTCTCCGAGATACTTAACAGCATAACAACCGATGAAATCAAGATGCTTCTTGGCGACCCGAGCCGCGCCGGGGTCATCTACCCCACCGAGCAGCCTAAAGACCAAGATGTATTGATGTTGATTATGCCATTGCTTTTGGGTGAGTAGAGCCATGCGTTTGAATCTTACTAAACCTCTGGTGGTCTTCGATTTGGAGGCCACTGGCCTTGACTTGGTAAATGACCGAATCATTCAGATTTCCTACGTGAAAGTCTCCCCTGGCGACAAGGAGGGCGAAGAGGAGCGGAAAAGCATTTTCGTGAATCCCGGCAAGCCAATACCGGCTTTCGTCCAACAGCTAACGGGGATAACTGATGACATGGTGAAAGACGCGCCAACGTTCAAGCAGCTTGCCAAACAGCTTGCCGACTCTTTCATGGGATGCGATTTCGCGGGCTTCAATAGCGACCGCTTCGACGTTCCTATGCTTGCAGAGGAATTCTTAAGGGCTGGTATCGATTTCGACTTCTCCAAATGCCGTCTCATCGACGCTCAGAACATTTACCATAAGCGTGAGCCACGCAACCTCGCAGCTGCGTATAAGTTCTATACAGGCCACAAGATGGAAGACGACTTCCGCGCTCATCGTGCCGATCAGGACGCAGAGGCAACTTACCGCGTGCTGATGGGTGAGCTCGACAAGTACGCTCCCGCCAACGTTGAGGAACCTTCTCTGGCACTTCCAAACGACATGAATGCCTTGGCAGAGGAGTCAAGGATGAACAACAATGTCGACTTCGCTGGCCGTATTGTATGGGAAGACGTAAAAGACAAGAATGGCAAGGCGATAACCGACAAGGACGGCAACCCTGTGCGCCATGAGGTCTTCAACTTCGGGAAATACAAGGGGCATTCGGTCACAGACGTGCTGCATCGTGACCCAGGCTATTACAGTTGGATGCTCAACGCCGACTTCACGCTCAACACCAAGCAGGTGCTGACACGCATAAGGCTTAGAGAGGCAAAACTGACTATGAATGCGTAGGCTCCTGTTCGTATTTGTCGCCCTCATGATGATCATGGCGGTAAAAGCCCAAGAGCTTAACGCCAAGATTACCATAAACCACAATCAGATAAGTGGTACTGACGCTTCTGTCTTTGACAACCTGCAACAAACCTTGACGCAGTTTGTCAACGACAGGCAGTGGACTGACCTGCAGTTTGCCAAAAGGGAACGCATAACGTGCAACTTCAACATCACGGTGACAAAATACGACCAGTCGAGCGGCATGTTCACGTGCAAGGCCATCATCCAGGCTAACAGACCTGTGTATAACGCCTCATACAATTCCACATTATATAATAATACCGACAACGATTTCAATTTTGTTTTCAGGCAGTTTGACCAATTGGAATTCAACGAAGAGACTGTAGACAATCAGCTCACGGCTCTCTTCGCTTATTACGCTTATCTCATCATTGGCATCAACCTCGACAGCTTCTCTCCCATGGGCGGAAGCGATGTCCTGGAGCGATGCATGAATCTCGTGAACAACGCCCAGAACCTCGACTTCACCGGTTGGAAGTCGTTTGACAACGACCGTTGTCGCTTTGCCATCATAAACGAATATCTTAATGGAGGCATGCAACCCTTCAGGCAGTTGCAGTATGATTATTACCGCAAGGGGCTCGACGAGATGGCGGCCAACGCAGACAGGGGTCGAGCGGAAATAACGGCGGCGATAGAAAATGACTTGAAGAAATGCCATGAAGATCGTCCACAAAGTCTGCTGCCGCAAATATGGACTGACTATAAGCGCGACGAGCTTGCCAACATATACAAAGGCAAGGGCACACCGAAAGAAAAGGAGACAGTCTATGACATCCTATTCTCTATCAATGCCTCGCAGAATAATGCGTGGGAAAAGATAAAGCAATAAACAAAAATGCTCAAACAACTTTACATAAAGGACTTCACGCTGATAGACGAGCTCAACATCCAGTTCAACCCTGGCTTCTCTGTCATCACTGGTGAGACAGGCGCCGGAAAGAGCATCGTAATAGGCGCGCTTCACCTGCTATTAGGGCAACGCGCCGACTCCAAGCAAGTGAAAATAGGACGCAAGAAATGCGTCATCGAGGCACATTTCGACTTGTCGCGTTACGACATGGAGTCGTTTTTTGATGACAACGAGATCGACTACGACGCCACTGACTGCATATTGAGGCGTGAGGTCAGCGAGAAAGGCAAAAGCCGTGCTTTCATAAACGACACCCCCGTGTCGCTCACCACTCTGCGTGACCTTGGCGACCAGCTTATCGACATCCACAGCCAGCACCAGAACCTCTTGCTGCAGAAAGAGGACTTCCAACTCAATGTCGTGGACATCATCGCTGGCGACTCCGCCCTCCTTGCCAACTATAAGGAGAAATACTCTGCGTGGCTTTTAGCCAAGAAAACTTATGCCGACTATGAGGAGGCGTGCAAGCGAAACAAGGAAAACGAGGAGTTTCTCCGATTTCAATTCTCTGAACTTGACAAGGCAAAGCTTGTTAGGGGTGAGGAGCAAGAGCTCGAGCAACGCTCACAAACCATGAGCCACACAGAGGATATTAAGAACGCTCTATTCACGGCTTCAGAGGCTTTGTCGAAAGAGGACTCTGGCGGAATGGCCATGACACGCGATGCCGCCGACAGCATGCGCGACATTGCCGAGGTGTACCCAGACGCTAAGGCCATTGCCGACAGGCTCGACTCTGCCTACATTGACCTCAAGGACATCTCTCGTGAGATAGATGGGCATCTTGAGAATGTCGATTTTGACCCACAAGAGCTAAATGTCATCAACGAGCGATTGGATCTCATCTATTCTCTTGAACAGAAATTCCACGTCTCATCGTCCGAGGAACTCATCTTGGAGCAAGAGAAGATAAAGACAGAACTTGAAAGCATTGATGGTGGTTCAGAACAGCTTGCCGAGCTCAAGGCCAAGAGCGACAAGGCTTATGCCGATTGTATCGCCGTTGCCAACAAGCTCAGCGAAGCAAGGAAAAAGGCTGCCGTCAAGGTTGAGGAAGAAATGAGGCAAAGACTTGTCCCATTAGGCATTCCCAAGGTGCGGTTCGCCATAGATTTCAAGGATGGCGATTGCACGGCATCAGGAACAGACAGGGTGCGGTTTCTCTTCAGCGCCAACAGCAGCACGGCATTGCAACCAGTGGCGCAAGTGGCGTCGGGTGGCGAGATAGCGCGTGTCATGCTATCGCTGAAGGCGATGATAAGCGGAGCGGTGAAGTTGCCAACTATCATCTTTGACGAGATAGACACTGGCGTTAGCGGACGTGTCGCTGAGAAGATGGCGCAGATTATGCGAGAGATGGGAGACCACAACCGTCAAGTAATCTCCATCACGCACCTGCCACAAATAGCCGCGATGGGAACCACCCACTATAAGGTGAGCAAGGAGGAGACACCAGACGGTACAGTGAGCCACATGCGTTTGCTTTCACAGGCAGAGAGGGTGGACGAAATTGCCCAGATGCTTAGCGGGAGCAGCATCTCGCAAGCGGCAATCGACAACGCTCGCACACTGCTCGAGAACGTGAAGTGAGAACATTGAAACAATGATTAATCGAAACAAGGAAACTATGAGAACAAAGATTATACGACTTCTATTGACCGTTGCCATCATGTTGCCCACAATGGCAATGGCACAACCTGCCACAGTGAAGAAGGCCGCGCAAAGCGTCTTCTCCCTTACTACATACAACGCCGATGGCACTATCCTTTCTTCATCGCATGGTGTCTTTACCGGAACCGCTGGCGAGGCTATCGCAATGTGGCATTCATTCAAGGGCGCGGCACGCGCGGTCATCATCGACACCAAGGGCAAGCAATATGATGTGGACGCAATGCTCGGAGTGTCAGAAAACTACGATTTGTGCCGTTTCAGAATCAAGGGTTATTCAAATGGAGGCACTGCACTTCTACCTGCATCCGGCAACTCAATTGCCCCATCCATGTTCATCGTTGGATACGACATTAAGAAGCCTGAGATAAAAAGCATATCGCCAGTCCGCACGGAGAAGTTCATGACAGACCTCAACTATTACGTCTTCAAGGACGAGGACGTGTCGGGAGCCATGTTGGGTTGCCCGGTCGTGAGCGCGGACGGCAAGTTGTTGGGCATTGTCCAAAGACCCGACAACGGTGGTGAGGCGTTTTCTGCCGATGCGCGCCTCACCACGACATTCAAGCGCTATGGCTTTTCCATCAACGACCAGACTTTCCGCGCCACAGGCATTCGCGTGGCCTTGCCAACGGAGCAAAAGGACGCAACGCTGATGCTTGTGCTTGCGGCAAGCCTGTCTGATAGCGTTAAGTACAACGAGTATATCGACGACTACATCCGCTATTTCCCGACTGCCACCGAGGGTTATAACGCCAAGGCCACGCAGTTTGTCAACTATGGCAAACTCGCTGAAGCCGATGAGATGCTTCAGACCGAGACAAAGCGTTCTGTCAACAAGGACGTGGCTTATAGCAACTATGCTGCCCTTGTGTATCGCGCTTCCATCTATCGTATTGACACTACATTTACCAAATGGAGCCTTGACAAGGCTTACGAGTTGGCGGGCGAGGCATACAAGGCCAACCCCTTGCCAGCCTATCAGCATCAGCAAGCCCAGGTGTTGTTTTCCAAAGGCAAATACAAAGAGGCTCTCGACTTGCTCACCGCTCTGCAAAAAACCGACCTTGGCAAGACAGGAGAGGTGTATTATGAGTCGGCACAGTGCAAGGCAAGGCTCAACGCCCCCAAGCAGGAAATCATGGCATTGCTCGACTCGGCTGTCAACGTGCAGCCAGGACTGCCTTCCGCCTCTTACGTGCTCGCACGAGGCAGACAATACGATGAGGACGGTAATTACCGACAGGCATTTCTCGACTACCTGAAATACGACTCCCTGATGAATTTCAATGCCACTGCCGACTTCTATTACATGAAATTCAAGTGCGAGATGAAGATCAGGCAGTATCAGCCAGCACTCAACGACATAGCCCATGCCATTGTCCTAACGCGCACGGAACCTCTATATTACGCGGAAATGGCAAGCCTTCAGCTTAGAGTCAATCGCCTTGACGACGCGGTGAAGACCTGCGACATGGCTCTCGCCATCAATGGAGCCGACAAGGTTTCCGACTTTTTCGTCATAAAAGGCATTGCGCTTTGTGAGTTAAAGCAAAAGGAAGCTGGGCTGCAAGCATTGGGAAAAGCTCAAGAATTGGGCGACAAGCGTGCCGATGATTTGATAAAGAAATATTCCAAATAAGATAATGTGACAATATAATAATGTGTGCCACGAAACGCCATTGGACGTTTCGTGGCTTTTTTCGTGTTTTTTCATAAAAAAGAAAGAAAAACTTGGCAAAGTTTTGTCATATTCGAAAAAGTTACTATCTTTGCACTCGCAATCGCCGATATGGCTCAGTTGGTAGAGCAACGCATTCGTAATGCGTGGGTCCCCGGTTCGAGTCCGGGTATCGGCTCAATGTGTGTTTCGCACATTGTGCGGGATTAGCATATCGGTAGTGTACGAGCTTCCCAAGCTTGTGAGGCGGGTTCGATTCCCGTATCCCGCTCCGATTAATAAGTAAAGCGTTGGAAATCAGGAAAGGCTGTTTTCCAACGCTTTATTTTTTTGTCTTCTCTATTTGGTTGTTCAGGAATTATAGTATCCTCTCAAAATGGCTCAAATCCTTTCAAGCACGCGCACGATCAACCCATCAATGTCACCCTTATAGTCTGTCTCCATCTTCTTGGCGCGACGGTTGGCAATCACCATGCAGCAGGTCATGGCGTGATGCCCCATCAGCGTCGAGAGACCAGCCAGAGCGGACGACTCCATCTCGAAGTTGTCCACGCGCAAACCCTCATACTCAAAGTTCTCTATTTTCTCATTAAGCTCTGGATCCATCAGTGGCAACCGAAGCCGACGGCCTTGCGGGCCAAAAAATCCTCCACAAGCCACGGTGATGCCACGCACCATGTCATCGCTGGCAATGCGGTCGAGCAACTCCGTATCGGCCGATGCCACATATGGATTTCCCATCTTGTCGTTCCAGCCCACGTGCCGTTTGAAAGCGTCTTCCAGCCTCAGGTCGCTCGCCTCGTCTCTCCCGGCATAGAAATTGAGCAAGCCATCGAAGCCTATGCTCTTGACGCTCGCTATATACGTGCCGCAAGGCGTATTGGGCTGGAGGCCTCCACACGTGCCTACCCTGACGAGTGTTAGGGCGCGATGCGTAGGTTTTTCCGTGCGTGATGCGAAATCGATATTGGCCAACGCGTCAAGCTCATTGAGCACGATATCGATGTTGTCACACCCGATGCCCGTGCTGAGTGCTGTTATCCGCTTGCCTTTATAAGTACCCGTTATCGAGTGGAACTCGCGATTGGAAATCTCGCACTCCTTGTTGTCGAAATGTGAGGCCACAAGCCCTACCCTGCCTTGGTCGCCCACGAGGACAACCTTGTCCGCAAGTTGTTCAGGCTTGATATGAAGATGAAAAATGGAGCCGTCACCGTTTATGACGAGCTCCGACTCAGGAAAGAATCTACTCATATTGCATGTTTTTAGTTTTGTGATTATCTACTCAGTTTTGTTTTTCCATTTTGCGTATTTGTTTCTCGGTATTTGAAATATCACGCATGGTATCCTCCAACTGTTTTTCCGCTTTCAAGATGTTCTGCGACAAATCCTTGTTGCCACGATGATAATCTTCCCGCATTGCCTCCAGCTTCGTCTTACCAGACGCGCACATGGCCTGAAGCTCTGCAAGTTGCTTATAGAGTTGTCGGCTCTTGTCGCTCTTGAATTGTGCGGGGCTCGTTATCACCGTCTTGTCATCCACAACGAAACACATGGCATTGCCGCCACCATTGCTTTCCTTGGCGGCGTTTCTCTTTATCAGGTTCTGGAGTCGTTTCATGGCCGCATTGCGGTTGCCGAAATGCCATGTCTGCTTTATGCTCAGCAATCGCGCGAAACGCCCAAGCTCCTCGTCGTCAAGGTCATCATCGTTGAAATTTTGTCGCTTTTCCGTTGGCACGAACGTATAGACGCACACCTTGCCGGCTGGTTGCCGGCGATCGGTGACCAACCATCCAAGCGAGTCAAGGTCGTCAATGGCAAGCAGATAGTCGTTGGCCGTGGAGTTGAACGGCAATCCCACGTTTTGCGGCTTATACCACGATGCCTTGTCAGAGTCGAACGAGCTCATGAAGATGTCGCGCCCTCCCATGCTCTCATTACCATCGGCAGAGAAATATAGCGTCACGCCATCCGACGCAAGGAACGGGAAGTTCTGGTTCATGTACATCTGACTGTTGAAATCAGAGACACGCGTGCCCTGCCCCCATTCGTCGCCCAGCTTGGTTTGAGTGTAAAGCACCGAATTAGCAGAGTCGCCATCGGCATAGACCTTACGTAGGCCAAGCTCGTTCTCATAACTTCCCATCTGGTTGGCAATGTCGGCCTTGGGGTTCTTCGTCATCAGCTTTCCCGCCTCCTTGCCCAATGGGACATGCTTTAGGAAATCGTCCTTGTCCACCACCACGCTGTCAATGAACATGACCTTTGCCGTGGCAGGCAACAAGCTCTTGTAGAGTTTGAGGCCCTCCGACGTAACCTTCTGTATGGGTTCCTTTGGTTTTTGCACGGCAGGCGACTTCTTGCGCTGGGCGCCTGCCCCTATAATCACGAAAGATAATAATAGTAAGAGAAATGTCTTTTTCATTGTTCATGTTTTATTATTAGGAGCGACACCCATCGTGCCACCCCATGCCTTAGGCAAGCAACTGGCTCGCCATGTTTGCCGCGGCTCGCCTTCCGTCGCCCATGGCGAGAATCACGGTGGCTCCACCACGCACTATGTCGCCCCCGGCGTATATGTTTGGCCTTGACGACCGCATGTCCTCACCCACTACGATGGTATTCTTTCGGCCAAGCTCAAGCCCTGAGACCGATTTTGGCACAAGCGGATTTGGCGACACGCCTATCGACACTATTACCTGGTCGCACTCCAGCGTCTGTGTCTCTCCCGTGGGCACAGGGCTACGACGGCCGGAGGCATCTGGCTCGCCAAGCCTCATCACGTCGAGCACCACGGCACGCACACGTCCCTGATCATCGGCGAGATATTCCTTTGGATTGTGCAGTGTCAGGAAGTGGATACCCTCCTCCTTGGCGTGCTTCACCTCTTCCAAACGCGCCGGCATCTCCACTTCCGACCTACGGTACACTATCGTGACATCGGCCCCAAGGCGCTTCGCCGTGCGGCAAGAGTCCATGGCCGTGTTTCCGCCACCGACCACCACTACCTTCTTGCCAATGTTGATTGGCGTGTCGGTATCGGGATTAGCGGCATCCATGAGGTTGACACGTGTCAGATACTCGTTAGACGACATCACGTTGATGAGGTTCTCGCCAGGTATGCCCATAAAGTTGGGCAGTCCCGCTCCTGAGCCCACAAAAAATCCCTTGAATTCCTTGGCTTGGAGCTCGTCTATGGTTATGGTCTTGCCAATGATGGTGTCGGTCTGGAAATGGACACCCTCACGGCGCAAGGTCTCTATCTCGGCATCCACGATATGGTTGGGCAACCTGAACTCTGGTATGCCGTATTTCAGCACTCCGCCAATCTCGTGCAACGCCTCAAACACGTAAACCTCAAAGCCTTTCTTCACCATGTCGCCGGCGAAGCTCAAACCCGATGGCCCACTTCCGACAACGGCCACCTTGATGCCATTGCTCGGTGCCATCTTAGGCAGTTTGCCATCGCCATGCTCGCGCTCGTAGTCGGCGGCGAAACGCTCCAGGTAGCCAATCGCCACGGCGGGCCCGTTCATCTTCAGGTGTATGCACCTGCTCTCGCACTGCTTCTCTTGTGGGCACACCCTGCCGCACACGGCTGGCAAGGCAGATGTCTGCCTGAGCACGGCAGCCGCCCCGAGGATGTTGCCACGCTCAATGTTCTTGATGAAGTCTGGTATCTTGATGTGCACCGGGCATCCCTCCACGCACGACGGCTTGGCGCAATCGAGGCAACGGCGCGCCTCCTGGATTGCCATCTCCTTTGTCAAGCCCTTGTTCACCTCCTCCAAACGTGTCTTGGCCCTGTATTCAGGATCCAGTTCCGGCATTTGCACCCTTTCGATCACCATGCGCTCCTTTGGCTTCATGGCCTTGCGCAGCTCCGCGCGCCATGGTGCCGACCTGTCAGCAAGCACGTCCTCGCCCGTCTCGGCAGTGGCTGCTTGGCAAGGCGAAGCCTCATCTTCCGCGGTAGCAGTCTCTGGCAGTGCGCCTGTGCATGGCTCGCCCTCATCGTGCCAGTGCTGAAGCTCGTCACGCTCCACCTTCTTGAAAGTGGTCATGCGGCTGAGCATCTCGTCCCAGTCCACCTCGTCGCCGTTAAACTCCGGGCCGTCGATGCAGACGAAGCGTGTCTTGCCTCCAATGGTGAGTCGGCAGGCGCCGCACATGCCCGTGCCGTCCACCATGATGGTGTTGAGCGACACGTCGTTGGGAATGTTGTATTTTCTTGCCATCAGCGAGGTAAACTTCATCATCATTGGCGGCCCAATGGCGAGCACCTTGTCCACTTTCTCGCGCTTTATCACTTCCTCCACTCCGACAGTCACCACGCCTTTCTGTCCATAGGAGCCGTCGTCGGTCATTATTATCACCTCGTCGCTGTTCGCCCTCACCTCGTCTTCGAGGATTATGAGTTCCTTGGTCCTTCCGGCGAGCACCGACACCACCTTGTTGCCGGCCTTGTGCAAGGCCGTGAGGATTGGCAATATGGCGGCAATGCCTATGCCTCCGCCCGCGCATATCACGGTGCCATATTTCTCTATCTTCGATGGTGTGCCAAGTGGGCCTACCACGTCTTGCACGTATGCGCCCTCCGGCAACTCGCAAAGCTTTGTCGACGAGAGCCCAACCTCTTGCACCACGAGAGATAGCGTACCCCTCTCAGGGTCGCTCATGGCTATGGTGTAAGGCACCCTCTCCGAGTGGCTGTCGACACGGACAATGATGAAGTTGCCTGGCTTGCTGCTCTTGGCAATGAGCGGAGCCTCCAACTCCAAGAAATATACTTTCTCTGAGAACCGTGTCTTCTTTAGGATTTTATTCATTGTTTCTTGGTTTTTGTTAGTTTCTTTTCAGCGAGGATGTTATTGTCCAAGTCGCGAATGGAAATCACTCCATTGTCCATCATCCCGAACGTAGGCACGTTGCCGCCCTTGGGGAAGGTTATTGACCCCGTGTTGCAAATCACCGTGCTTCCGCCGTCAGCGGCATTTTCCATTTCGGTCAACTCCCAGAGATGAGTGTGACCATAGACCACGGCATCGAAACATCCTGGCGGAAGCGTCTGCCTGTTGTACACGTGGCCATGCGTGAGCAGTATCTTCCGCCCCTCGTCCACCACCATGGCGTAAGTGCTCAAAATGGGGAATTGGAGCAGCATCTGGTCAACCTCAGAGTCGCAATTGCCCCTGACCGCCACTATCTCGTCTTTCATCTTGTTCAGCTCATCTGCCACGCCACGGGCATCGAGCCCTTCGGGAAGGGAGTTTCTTGGACCATAGTTCATTATGTCGCCGAGCAACAGCAGCATGTCGCACCGTTCCTTGCGGTAGATGTCGAGCGCCGTCCGCAAGCGCGGCAGGGAGCCATGAATGTCGGAGAGCAGAAAATATTTCATAATGTTTTTGCTTTTCGGTTATTGTTCGGTTTCTCAGTTTTTGAAATAGTCTTTCAGGCTTGCGTCGCGAGTCTGCTTCGTTATCTTCCTCACGGCATGGTCGCGAATCTGTCTCACACGCTCTCGCTTGAGTCCCATCTCCGCGGCTATTTCCGCCATCGTCCTCGACTCCACGCCCAGGCCAAAGAACCTTTGCACCACGTGGCGCTCCCTCTCTTGAAGGCCGGCAAGGATGCCGGACAGTTCTTTCGACAGCAAGTCATGGCGCAACTTCGTGTCTGGGTCTGGCGCGTCGGCATCGGGAATCGACCTGGCGAGGCTTCTCTCCACGCTGCCCCCCACTGGCGCGTCTATCGACAGCGCGCGCGAGCGTCGCTTCTCCAAGGTGGCGTCTTTCACGTCGCGTGGCACTCGATATATGCCTGCCTGCTGCTCTATGGCCTTACCGATAGCCTCGCGCACGAATGGCGCGGCATAAGTGACAAAGCTCTTGCCGAGCGAAGCGTCGAAAGAGCGGGCGGCGGCCAGCATGCCGATGTTTCCCTCGCTGATGAGGTCGTCCATATCAAGCCCGCGGTGCTTGTACTGTGTGGCCAAACTTATCACGAAACCCTGATTGGAGCTGATGAGTTTCTCTATTGTCTTGCGGTCGTTTTCCATGGCAAAGTTTTTTTCTTGGTTTATTACAATCCTGATTCCAGCAGCATCTCGGCAACCTCCTCGGGGGTGTTGAACGGCATGCCGTCAAGGAGCTCCTGGTCGGAAAACTCGTTTGAGAGGTCTTTGGCTTCTTTTTCCGTGAGCCGTGGCGTGCCCTCGCCATCCTTGGCGTTGAGCAGGAGGTCAAGTATCTTGCTGCGATATTCGTTTACTTCCATTGTGTCTTCGTATTTTTCTGTAAAGTTACGAAAAATTATTGAGTTGTGTCAAGAGAAGATGCAAATGATTAGTATTTTTTTATGCTACCACCCATGGGTACTCATTCTCTGTAAATTGTTTTTGCCTGAATTTAACACTCTTGCAGCATGCCATCCAAGAGCGACAAGACGAGGCAGGAATGTCCCAAACGCCCTCAAACGCCAAGGGGGTGTCACGTTCTTGCCGCCATTTCACCTATATCGCGTCGCCTTATGGCTTAAATGACGACGCGATTCAAGCGCAAAGGCAAGGCGATTCAAGCGCAAAGACAAGACTATTCAAGCGTGAAGGCGACACGAAAAGCACTCTTGGGAATAGCGTTAAAATATAATTAGTTAATAATAAGACGATTATAAAAAACGCCATAAATCGCCCATTTGCGACCAAGAGGCCAATCTATTGGTTTCATTCGATTCTTGGGCAGCCATTTGTAAAGATTATTCATCATTTTAACATTTCCCCTATTCGGTGACGACATGGGGCAAGGCAAAAAACATCATCAACATTTGCGAGTGTCGCGATTATTGCTTATTTTTGCAGAAAACCAACGCTAAAAACCACATGACCATGGAAGTGAGAGACGTGTTCGAGATGCGCAAGGAAGGCCGGCACGAGGAGGCTTACGGCGCCATAATGCAGCTGTATGCCGTACACCAGGGGCCACATACCAACCTTTGCATGTTTTGGTGTACCAACGACATGTTCAAGTTGCGCGCCAGGCAGAAGCGCACAGAGGAGGCTCGCCGTCTGCTCTTCCAGCTCGTGAGGCTCTATCCGCAGACCAAGGACAGGATGGGCCAGGGCAACCGCGCCATCATCAACGCCGCCCTGTGCATGGACAAGCTCACCGAGGGCTTCAACCTGCTCTATTTCATGCCCTACTACAACCGCATGACCGAGGCCGACTGGCAACCCTACGTGGCAAACGGCCACAAGGTGCCATCGCTGGGCCAGCAGGTGGCAAACCACTTGCTCAAGGACTTGGCCAAGCGTGATGCCGCCTACGTCAACCAGGTGGCCGACCTCTTCAGGCTGGCATTCCAGAAGGCGCCTTACTACAAGGAGAACCTGCGCCATCTGGCACAGATGCACAGTCTTGTGGGACATACAAGCAAGGCCGTGGACACTTACAAGACATTGCTCATGCGCCATCACGACAGTTATCTCTATGCCGAGCTCGCCAAGCTCCTCACGGACGACACACAGAAGATAGCGCTCCTGTGCCAGGCCGTCGTCAACCAGCGTCGCGACGAGTATGCCGCCAAGTACCATCTCGACCTGGCATGGCTCATGCATGCCACACTGCCGCGACGGGCAGCCTACGAGCTCGCGAGATACATGGACATAAAGCGGCGGCTCAACCAGCGCGTCGCCCCATCAGCCATCAAGCTGCAAGAGCGGCTGAAGGGCGTGCGACCCGTCACCGCCCAAGAGGAGCAGACGCTCTACGACAGGTCGGCGGAAGCCGTGAGAGGCATACTGGCAGAGCATCGGTAATTGCGAATTTAGAGTGTTGAGCCGCGGTCACTGAGAAACAGAGACAAGGCATTGCAAAACACGAATACACCCTTTTCAATCCTTTCCAATTCTGCAAAGATTGGAAAGAATTGGATAGCTTTATAGGATAAATTAACGTTATTACGCTAAAAACGCCCAACAACGTCCTCTAATGTCGGTTTTTGTCACTAAATCAACCCCATCATCCACTTCAACGCGTTCACTCGCTTTATTCCGTTGTAATCGGCCGTTGGGTCATCATCGAGTGTCAGAATAAACTTGGGATACTGGTCGTTTATTTGTCGCAATGAAGCGAGTTCACGTTTGAGGGTATTCTCATCGCGCACCGTGGCAGCCACTTGGTAATAGGTGATGCCATCCTCATCAATTGCCACGAAGTCCACCTCAAGGCTGTCAACCTTTCCAATGTACACCTTTTTCTGCCGGTGAAGCAACTCCAAGTAGACCACATTCTCAAGTATACGTCCCGCGTCGAACGAGCGTGAGCCGAGGAGCATGCGGCGCAAGCCTATGTCCACGAGATAGTATTTGCCCAATGTCTTGAGCAGCTGCTTGCCCTTGACGTTGTAGCGCTTAGCCTCATACACGAAGAAAGTCTCGCTGAGAGCCGACAGATACCGCTCCACGGTTTTCTGGTCTATTTTCCTGCCATCAGCAGTCATGATGTCGGCAATGCGCTTTGTGGAAAGGATGTTGCCGATGTTGTCCGCCGTGAAGCGTATCACGCTCTCCAGCATCATCACGTCTGGCAGCCGTTTGCGCGACATTATGTCTTTCACGACGATTGTGTTGTACAACCCATTAAGATAGTCGCTGATTTCCGTTGGAGTGTCCAGTTCTATGGTATAAGGGAAACTGCTCCTCGTGATATAATTAAGGTATGTCTCGGCGAGGTTGCCACTGCCATCAGTGCCCTCCACATACTCCTTGAAGGACAACGGCAGCATGGCAATCTCCACGTATCTTCCAGACAGCAACGTGGCAATATCGCTCGACAGCATATAGGCATTAGAACCTGTGACATAGAGGTCAACCGTTGGCTTGAGGTTTAGGCTGTTAACAACGTCTGGGAAGTCGGTCACGTGCTGTATCTCGTCGAAGAAGATATAGGTCATGCGATCTGCCAGTATTCGTGGCTTCATGTAATCGTACAGCTTATGCGGATCGCGCAGCTCATAGTAGTCGTAATCCTCGAAGTTGAGATATACTATTTGCTCCTGACCTACGCCATGTGCCATGAGCCAATCGCGATATATCTCCATGATTGTGGATTTGCCGCAACGACGTATGCCGGTAATCACCTTGATGATGTCCTTGTCCTTGAAGGCAATCAGCTTTTGGAGGTATGTTGTTCGTTCTATTCGCTTCATATTCCAATCATTTACTTGAAAACGTTGCGAAGTTACGTTTTTTTTAGGATAAACCATCCTAAAAGTGATGAATTTATAAAAGTTTTAGGACTGAGCATCCTAAAACTTGTCGTTTTGATATAGTTTTAGGACTGAGCGTCCTAAAACCCAATAAAAGGGAAAGCATTGTGGCTATATTCGGTAAATGCTTATAGAAAAAGTGCCATGATGATTTGGCGATTCCAAACCTTTTCGTTACTTTTGCGGTGTCATTCCCTTGGATGGCTGGCAAATATATTTGCTATATATTGAACTTCATAAAAGAAAGGAGAATATTATGGCTTTAAAGATAAAAACTCGTGAAGAGGCAGTAGCGGTTCTTCGAGACATGGTTCAGCGCAAAAAAGCGTGGGAAGACAAGGTGCAGAAAGAATTTGCAAGGGCGCGTGATGAGGCTGTGAATTGCTATGCAAGCCTTTGATATCACTCGTCTTAATTTCCATTCACCATATAAGGTGTGGGGCGAAAAGGGCTCTTATAAGTTCTTGACTGATTATGGCGTGCAGTATCGTGCTGAATTCGTTGAGAACCAAGATATTTGGGAGGATGAAAAAGCCTATGAGTTTGGTATCCTCAATGAGAATAATAAGAATTCCCCAAATGACCCCAAGGTTAAGAAAACCGTGCAATGCATCATAGAAGAGTTCTTTTTAACTAATCCTGACATACTTCTGTATCAATGTGAGACTGGTGATGATCGACAAGCCATGCGGGCACGTTTATTTACGAAATGGTTTAATGAGTATGATAAGCGTGATCGGTTTTGTGTAAAAGTCTCTGTCATAAGGGATGAAGAGGTGAATAATTATATAGCAATTATTGTTCAAAAAAGCAATCCAAAGTTAAGCGATATTCTTCATGACTTCGATGAATTCGTAGGGTTCTTTGGAGTAAAACCAGAATAACATAATATTAACAATGACGCAATAAGCCTAAGCCTTTCAGCATTTTACTGCCGAAAGGCTTTTTGTGTATGATGGCGAAAAAGTGCCATGATGATTTGGCGATTCCAAACCTTTTCGTTACTTTTGCGGTGTCATTCCCTTGGATGGCTGGCAGAGAGATGCCGGCCGCTAAGTCCAGGGATTGGCTATTCTTATGGAAATGACGTTTGCTAACGTTTGCTTCTGAACTATCGAAAATTAGGAACTTTCAGATAACACATTCAGAGGGAGATGGCGGTGGACGTCTACTATACGTGTATCTATATGCACGGCACAAGTGCACCCTTTCATACAGGAAGGGCGCGCCTTGTGCTACATACATATATACGACGTTGGCGTAGGCGTATCCTCGTGCTTCTAAGATTGTGTCTTTATGTGTTGGGCAAGTTCCTAAGCCTTCGATAGTAAAGACATAACAGGAAGTAAAGGCCCCTACGCCAATTTCTTTTAGGATTAATCCAAGTCTTCTATCTTTACGCTATGCTTTGGGGGTGAGCACAGTTGGAATGCCGTGTATGAATAAGTATGAACTCGCAAAGAAGATAAGCGGACTGGATGGTCTTACGAATGAGGAGAAGTCGGAACTGCTGAAGCTTCTTCGTTCGCAAAAGAAGTACGGCTTGGTATGGGAAGACAAGCCCGAGGAAACAGAGACCCGTCTGCAAGACGAGCTGCCCGTGCTGGAAGAAGTGCCAAGTCGAGCCATTGTCAGCGATAGCCCCGATGCCCCAAACCATATTCTCATAGAGGGCGACAACCTCGAAGCCCTCACAGCACTTAGCTATACTCATGCCGGGAAGATTGATGTCATATACATCGATCCTCCTTATAATACGGGCAACAAGGATTTCGTCTATAACGACTCGTTTGTTGACCGTGAGGATGGCTATCGCCATTCCAAGTGGTTGTCGTTTATGAACAAGCGGTTGAAGATTGCCAAGGGATTGCTGTCGGATAAAGGAGTGATTTTTATTTCCATTGATGATAATGAACAGGCGCAGTTGAAATTGCTTTGCGATGAGATATTTGGGAATAAGAATTGCTTGGCCACTGTTGTTCAGAAATCAAGAGATTCAATAAGTGGTGATCTGTTGTTTTCACCAAATCACAATTATTTGTTGGTATATGCAAGAAAGCAAGAGCTTATTTTTGCAGAAAGAGATAATTTTAGAATACCAGTTGAGATAAACGAAAAACTGTTCAAAAATCCAGACAATGACCCTCGTGGACCTTGGAAACTAAATCCTGTAGATGGGCCAGGTGGCGCACGTAAAGGTAATCCTTATTATACTTTTTTAGGCATAACAGGATATTATCGGTACTCCGAAGAAGTGATGCGGAAGTATTATGAAGAAGGACTAATAATTAAAAGAAGAACATCTTTGGGCAAAAAATATTTTCTATCACAAGCAAAAGCCAAGAAAGGTATTCCTCCTACGACATGGTGGGAAGATGCAGGAAAAACTGCTAATGGAACAAAGTTACTACAACAGATTGTACCTGAGACAACATTTAATAACCCCAAGCCTATAGAACTGATAATCAGATGTCTACAGTTGCTGAATAAGGATTTTCAAATCCTCGACTTCTTCGCCGGTTCCGGCACCACCCTTCATGCCACGATGCAACTGAATGCCGAAGATGGAGGTCATCGCCAATGCATATTGGTGACCAACAACGAGAATGGCATCTGCGAGAACGTGACTTACGAGCGAAATCGCAGAGTTATCCAAGGCTACACGACTCCAAAGGGAGAGGCTGTGCCAGGCTTGATCCACAACAACCTCCGCTATTACAAGACGAAGTTAGTGTCCCGCGACAAGACCGCCAAGAACCTCCGCCTACTCACCGCCCTATCCACCGATATGCTCTGCATACGCAACGACGCTTACATGGAAAAGCCTTTTGCCGGAAAGCAAATCAACAAGCACGTTGCGCGATATTTCGAGAGCGCGGACGGCTCAAGACGTATGCTCGTGATATATCGAGAGGAGGCCATAGGCGCATTGGTGCAGCTTATCGGCACATTGCCCAAGCACGACGACAAGCTGATGATATACGTTTTCTCGCCAAACGGCTACGCCTACGACGACGAGTTTGAGGATGTGGCGGACAGCGTGAAACTCTGTGCCATACCCGATGCCATACTTAACGCATATCGAAGAGTGCTGCCCAAGAGGAAACCACAATACCTGAAAGAAGCTCTTGACGAGATGGAGCGTGAAGCCGCAAAAGCGGAAAGCCGACAGACAGAACTCGATTTTAAAGATACAGAGGAAGGGGGCGAAGCATGAAACAGATAGAATACCAACAGAAAGCTGTGAAAGAGCTCGTAGAGAAAACCATCGACCTGCTCACATTTTCGGGCATGCGCCGCAAACTCGTGTTCAAGGCTCCGACAGGAGCTGGCAAGACGGTGATGGCTTCCGAGATGCTGCTCCGACTCAACACGGAGTTGCACGACCGCACAGACGTGCCATGCAAGGAAGTGGCGTACATCTGGATTGCGCCAAACAAGCTCCACGAGCAGAGCTACTTCAAGATGCGCTCCTTCTTCACTGAGGGTCAGGAGCTGCACCCCGTAATCTATGACGACCTCGACCATTCAGCCGAAGGCTATATCCATCCGGGCGAGATACTCTTCGTCAACTGGGAGAGCATCAACAAGGACAATGCCGTGATGATACGTGATACCGAGCAGGGTGCCTCGCTCTTCGACCTCACTCGCCGCACCCAAGAAGAGCAAAACATACCTATCATCGTCATCATCGACGAGGAACACATGTTTGCCAGCAAACTCGCCAACAAGACAGAGAAGGTATTGAAGACCATCAATCCTAAAGTGGAGATACGTATCTCTGCCACACCCGAGACCAAGGGCGACTTGGATGTCAAGATTCCAAGAGAGGCGGTGGTGAGAGAAGGAATGATTAAGCAAGGTGTGGTACTGAACCCAGCCTTGGACTTCAAAGACCCGAACGGCTCCTTGAACCAGCACTTGGTGCATCTCGCCTTGAAGAAACGAGAGGAGCTGGCTGAGGCTTACCGCAAGATAGGTGTCAACATCAATCCACTGTTGCTCATCCAGTTGCCTAACGACAAGGACAAGATGGACAAGGATGACGAGAGCATCAAGGAAGAGGTGATGCAATACCTCGACACCATCAAGGACATCAATACCAGCAATGGCAAACTTGCCGTATGGCTGAGCAATGAGAAGGTGAATCTCGAAGGCATCGAGACCCCTGACAACCTGACCGAGGTGTTGCTCTTCAAGCAAGCCATCGCCTTGGGTTGGGACTGTCCTCGTGCGGCCGTGCTCCTCATCTTCCGAAAGATAGAGAGCTTTACCTTCACGGCGCAAACCGTGGGAAGAATCCTTCGTATGCCAGAGCAGCATTTCTATGAGGATGACCGATTGAACTGGGGCTATGTGTACACCAACCTGAGCAAGGACATCATCCAAATAGTACAAGACGATATGGACTATATGACAAACATCCATGCCGTGCGCCGAGAGAATCTTTGCAATGTGGTGCTCCGTTCAGAGTATTGCGAGCGACCAGCCATAGCCCGTAAGCGATTGGGACCTGACTTCAAAGGCGTACTTGCCAAAGTGCTTGAGGAAAAGCTCTTGGTGAAGAACCGGCAAATATCCTTATTTACCATAGACGACTTGGAGGGAAATGATGAAGGCAACGGAACAGGAAATGATGAGGCTGCGGATAACGTCTGCGCCAAGAACCGAGAGACTTGCCAGGATAAGATAACTTTCAAGGTGCGGAGCATCGGCATAGACTTGATAGAGGACGTGAGTATCACGGGTGAGACTGGCGAGACGCATGTGGACAAGAAGGCGCGATACGTTCGCACGATGCAGGAGTTGAACAATTCTTTTAATGCTTTCTGTGCCAAGTGCATTGGCTCGAAGTTTGAGAAAGTGAGCATCACGACCTTGGCGTTTGCCTTGAAGGAGCTGATGGAAGACATGTTTGAATTGTTTGAGACCGATGCTGTGAAGGTGATTCTCTATCACAGCAACCGCCCCGTGTTTGCAGACTTAGTTGCCCAAGCCTTGAATCGCTATCAAAAGATTTTGGACGAGCGACAGAAACAGCAGAGCGAGAAGTATTATAAAGCGTACAACTGGGAAGTGCCTGTGGAGCGACTCTACAAGGAAGAGACCCACCGCATCAAGGATGAGGTGCGAGACCATGCCTTGCTGCCATTCGTGGAACTGAAGAATGCATCCCAGCCAGAAGAACTTTTCGAGGCTTTCTTGGAAGCGAACAAGAAATACATCGACTGGTGGTATAAAAACGGTGACGCTGGTCGCCAGCACTACGCCATCAGTTATGAGAACAAGCAAGGACACAAGTCACTCTTCTATGTCGATTTCGTGATAAGGATGAAAAACGGTCAAGTTTTTCTATTCGACACCAAGAGCGCGGGCAGCGACCCAGATGCCGTGGAAAAGCACAATGCTCTAATAGACTATATGGCGAGCGAGGAAAACAAGGACAAGCATCTGAGAGGCGGCATCATAATAGAATGGAATGGCAACTGGAAGTACTGCCCACTGAAGATAGACAACACCACCGACATCGTGGAATGGGACAGCTTCTATCCAAAGGAATATAAGTAATTGTGCTCGAGCTCACCTTCAAGGGCATGGTACTCTATAAAGAAGGTGACGCATCTCATTTGATGCGCCACCTTCTTTATCTTTCTTGTCGCTGATTTGCGACAAAAAAGTTGTATCTTTGCCACTGATTTAAAACAAACACTTATGTTTAAGCGAACTATCATCAATAAATTGGATACAGCAATCACCAATGCCTGAAAAGCTCCAAGCCAAACTTGAAACCGATGTTGCGATTGCCTTTGCCATTGCTAACGAACAACCCTGCGGAAAACAATCGTGTGGTGAAGCCATAACCAAGTTCAACGTATGGGTGCATATTGCGTGCGTCGAGCCACGACACATAGACACGCTCCATCTCCATATAGTGCCCCACGACAGGAATCCAACTAAGCAATAACAGTGGAGACTCATAGGTCAAGTTACCACGGACATAGTAAGGCGACGAATTGTAGTTGTCGCTTCTCAACAACTCAAACTCACCGCTCCAATCATCGTTCCAACCTCCTGGGATGTTGTTTTCCTTGAAATTCTCGTAATTAAGGAAATACGTGTTACGCCCCTTGTGGGAATAGAACCCCGCGCCAAGCCTCATCTGCAACGCTTGTAGGCGGTTGAGACGATGGATGTATTCAGCGTTGAACTCGTATCGTTCATATTTGGTGTTGGAATTAAGCACATTGGTCACGCCACGGTCATAATCAAGTGTCAGTATTGGTCCCGACCAGCCTATCGGACGGTATTGAATCTCAAACACTGGAGCAAAAGCACTGTAATGTGTAGGCTTGTCCATGGCACGGAAAAATCCTGGTGTGAAAGCCTTGTATCTTTGGTAAAGCAAGCCTATCTGAAATCCCACGAAACTGTTGATGTCGAAGTTGAGCACCAGACGCGCGTCTGTCTGGGTAAATTCGTTGAAATTGTCTGGGGTCTTTATCAAGGAATGGTTGCCAAAGTTTTCGAAGACTTGTTCCGTCTCCTTGTAGATAAGGTTGTTGCGTATGCGGTTGCCATTGCCTATCTCAAATTTCACGTACCTGTTTTTCCGTCGGCTCATGTAATAATATATTGGCAAACGAAAATAATACTGCTTGATTTTAAAAGAATAACCGAAGCGCAGGTTACCGAGCAACTCGGCATCCTCGCCCATTTGGTAATTGGCGTGCATGGCGAACTTATAGGTGAATCCCTTTCGGTCGCTATAACTCATGTAGAGTGGATTCAACACTGGGTTTATACGCAAATAGCCTTGACTGTTCTGCCCGAAAGTCATCTTGATGCGGTTGAACACGTTGTCTCCCACGGCATCCCAAAACACCCTTTTCACCCAACTTCCGCGCTTGCCGCCAGTGTTCACGGTGTCGGCATTGTCCTTGCTGGCCTTACTTGCAATGATGTCGTCCACTATTTTCCTTTCCGAAGCAGGAAGCGTACCAGGTCGCACGCTATCCATAAGAACGGGGTCGTCTGCATTGTCATAACAATCGCCATGAAGCGCATTGCCCAAACCATAGTTTGACACGTAATGAGCCGAGACCTCGTTGCCAAGGAAGCTGAAGCGCAACAGTCCGTCACAGTCTTTTGGGAATAGCGATTTGGCTCCTCTATCCCCCATCGTCATTGAGATGAGCGCGTTCACCATGTCGTACTCGCTCCAAAGGTTACAACTGATTATGCGTCCCGTTAATTCGTCGATGACGGCGTTGCCATGAACAAGTTGGGTATTCTTGCGGCGACCGGAGAAGCTCAATTTCACCACACCATCATTGATGGCATCTACCTTATACTTATAAAACTTGAAGTTGTTTGGGTGGAAAGGCGACAGGATAGTGTTGCCAACTATGGTCTCGTCGTAGATGGTCGGTGTCATGTACCTGTTGAAACTGTTCATCACGCCTCGATAGCCAGGGATATTGGTAATTCTCAACAAGCTTCTCGTATCGAAGTCGTTGTAGTTTCTCATCCGTATTTTCGAGAAACGCTCCGTGAGAAATTCCCGCTTGCCACCTCGGGCAATGATGTAAGCCGTTGGCACGAGCATGAGGATTGGGTTGCGCTTGTCCACCTTGATGAAAGCTCGCGAGTAAGAATAAGATTCACTCGACAGGTTTGTGGTGTCGATAGTCGTGGCATAGATATGGACGCGGCGGAGCAACGAGAGTTTCTTATCCCTCTTCGCGTCTGCGGTTATCGATAGCGACAAGAGTACACACAGCAACAGCCATGCTATTCCAACTCGCTGAGTTCCAGCCATCTCATCTCCTTTTCATCCAACTCATCCTTGACCTGTGGCAAACGTTTGCTTTTCTCCGTCAGCTTCTCCACTGACAGCGTCCCACTGCAAAGCATCTCCTCTATCTGTTTTTGCTCTGCCTCAAGAGCCTCAATATCCTTGGACAGCTGCTCAAACTCGCGTTTCTCCTTGAACGACATACGGCGACGGGTGTCGTGATGATAGTCTTTCTTCTTCTCCACCTTCACTTTCTTCACCGAGCCTTCGTCCTTGTCTGACTTCAGCGACTTCCACTCCCTGTACTGGGTATAATTGCCTGGGAAATCCTTTATCACGCCGTTTCCCTCGAAGACCAAGAGGTGGTCGACCACCTTGTCCATGAAATAACGGTCGTGACTGACCACGATGACGCAACCTGGGAAATCTTGCAAATATTCCTCAAGCACCTGAAGCGTCTGTATGTCGAGGTCGTTGGTAGGCTCGTCGAGAACGAGAAAGTTTGGATTCTTCATCAACACGGTGCAAAGGTAGAGCTTGCGCCGTTCGCCCCCACTGAGCTTGTAAACATAATTTTGCTGTTGCTCGGGCGTGAAGAGGAAATAGTTGAGAAACTGCGACGCCGTCATCTTGCGGCCTCCACCCAAGTCGATGTAATCTGCTATGTCGGTGATGATGTCGATTACTTTTTGGCTCTCGTCAAACTTCAACCCGTCTTGCGAGAAATACCCGAACCTCACGGTCTCGCCAATGTCGAACTTACCGCTGTCGGGCGGCACGAGGCCCAAGAGCATCTTTATGAATGTAGACTTGCCCGTGCCGTTGTTGCCCACGATGCCCATTTTCTCAAAGCGTGCGAAGTTGTAATAGAAGTTGTCGAGAATGACCTTGTCGTTGCCTTGCGAGTCGGTGAACTTCTTAGACACATAATGGCACTCGAAAATCTTTGAGCCAATATACACGCTGCCGGCTTTCAACCTCACTTGTCGCTCCTCGATGCGCCTGTGGGCACGTTGCTCAAGCTCATAGAACGCTTCCTCTCGATAACGAGCCTTGTGACTTCTCGCCTGTGGCGTGGATCGCATCCACTCCAGTTCCTTGCGGTAGAGGTTGTTGGCACGGGCTATCTCAGCCCGACGGTTATCAATGCGCTCTTGCCGTTTCTCAAGATAATAGCTGTAATTGCCACGGTAAGTGTAAATGGTCTCGTCGTCGAGCTCTAATATGACATTGCACACGTTGTCAAGGAAATAACGGTCGTGAGTGACCATTAGCAAAGTCAACGTGGAACGAGACAGATAGTTTTCAAGCCACACTATCATCTCCAGGTCGAGATGGTTGGTAGGCTCGTCGAGAATGAGAAAGTCAGGTTCGGTAATAAGCACGTTGGCAAGTGCCACACGCTTGCGCTGGCCTCCGCTCAGTTCTCCCATGGGCTGTGAAAGGTCGTCGATATGAAGCTTGGTCAAGACCTGCTTGGCTTTCAACACTTTCTCTGGGTCTCCATTGTGGTTGAAACAAGCGTCAAGCACCGATTCGCTCGGGTCAAAATCAGGTGTCTGCTCAAGATATCCAACCCGTATGTCGTTGTGGAATATTATAGAACCGCTGTCATAGCCTTCCTTGCCGGCTATAATCTCCAAGAGCGTGGACTTGCCAGTGCCGTTCTTGGCAATGAGCCCGACCTTCTGCCCTTCGGCAACCGACATGTTAATGCTGTCGAAGAGCACTTGAGCCCCAAAGCTCTTCGTCAACCCCTGAACGTCTAAATATGGTGTCATCCTGTGTTATTTTTCCGTATGGCCTATGTCCTTGAGAATCTGGCCTATATAGTCGAGCACCTCGTCCTTGCCAGTCTTCTTGCTTGCGCTGGTAATGAAATAAGGCGGCAATGCCTCCCAAGTGTCGAGGAGCGCATCCATCCACGCCTTGGCATTGGCACGAGCCTTGCCAATGGTTAGCTTGTCTGCCTTGGTGAAAATAATGGAAAAAGGAATGTTGCTCGCGCCGAGCCAATCCACGAACTCCCTGTCTATCTTCTGCTGCTCGTGCCGAATGTCAATTAGCACGAAAACATTGACAAGCTCCTCACGCTGAAGGATATAGGAGTGAATCATGCGGTCGAGTTTGTCGCGCTCAGTCTTTGACCGCTTGGCATAACCATAACCAGGCAGGTCAACGAGATACCAATCGCGGTTGATAATAAAGTGGTTGATGAGCAACGTCTTGCCTGGCGTAGCTGAAGTCTTTGCCAAGCCCTTGTGATTGCAGATCATGTTTATCAAACTCGACTTGCCAACGTTGCTTCGGCCTATGAAAGCGAATTCGGGACGTTGGTCTTTAGGACACATCGTCACAGTGGGAGACGAAATGGTGTATTCCGCTGTTTTAATTTCCATACTTTTATGTTTTTAGTGCAAAGATAGTGCAAATCGAATGCAGAAAGTCAAACTTGCTTGAACTTTTTGCTGAGATGCAGCCTATTTTCTGCAAAGATAATGATTATCTATTATTTTTTTGCTAACTTTGCGCCTAAATAATAAAAAATAAGAGGTAAAAAGAAATATCATTATGGCTAAGAGATTTGCCGAGCACGACCGTCTTGACCTTACCAAGACAAATGAAAAGGTTTTAGCAGAGTGGGAGAAGAATGACATCTTCCACAAGAGCATTGATGAGCGTGATGGATGCCCCAAGTTTATCTTCTTCGAGGGTCCTCCATCAGCCAACGGCCACCCTGGCATTCACCACGTGCTGGCTCGCAGTATCAAAGATACATTCAACAGATATAAGACCATGAAGGGCTTCCAGGTTCACCGCAAGGCGGGATGGGATACCCACGGACTGCCTGTTGAGCTCGGTGTCGAGAAAGAGCTGCACATCACAAAGAAGGATATAAATAATCCTGGTTCCCCAAAGAATATCTCAATAGAAGACTATAACCACAAGTGTCGTGAGAACGTGATGAAATTCACCGCCGAGTGGCGTGAACTTACCGAGAAGATGGGTTACTTCGTTGACCTCGACCATCCTTACATCACTTACGACA
>ERZ808240.1211-NODE-1211-length-32556-cov-38.767053_pt1 | contig 32556 bp, 19 predicted proteins | sample MGYA00521084_ERZ808240 | MGnify/ENA primary metagenome ERZ808240 (study PRJEB31516, sample SAMN03275571) | gut metagenome | biome: mammalia-associated habitat; material: feces | host: Papio cynocephalus | place: Kenya | collected 2012-08-06 ... | reverse complement strand
GCACGGCGTGAACCCCAAAATTCGGACAGAAAAGTGGGCCTTTCGTGCAAAAGTTCGGTCGGAAAAATGTATTATTGTTTGGCGGTTTGTAGGGAATGTCGTAATTTTGCAGTCGAATGTTAAATGTTAAGTTGGCTTGTGCCATTAAAGGGTAAGCATTTATGAAAGTCGGAATATTTACGGGTACATTCGACCCATTTACGATAGGGCATCAGGACATTGCCGAGCGAGCTTTGCCGATGTTCGACAAACTGGTCATCGCCGTGGCGGTGGGCAAGCTGAAACATGCGCAGGAGGAAATCTCCCAGCGTGTGGAGGACATCAAGCGGGTGTTTCCTAAGGAATGCTCTGAGCGGGTGGATGCCAATGACGAGAGCAAGGGTTATCGCCTGGAGGTGGTGGCTTACGACGACTTGACTGTGGATTTGGCGCACCGCATGGGTGCCAAGTTCTTGGTGAGAGGCGTTCGCTCAGCCAAGGACTTTGAGTATGAGCGGGAGCAAGCCGACATCAACAAGCAGATAGGCGGTGTGGAGACCGTCTTGCTGTTCTCCGACCCTCGTTACAGCAGCGTGAGCTCTACGCTCGTCAGGGAACTCAAGTTCTTCGGAAGAGACGTGGCGGAGTTTCTGCCAAGGAAGAAAGCTAAAAGTATTAATGACAAATAAAAAATAGGAGGACAAAGGTATGATAACATACAATGTAGATGGCGTGAGAATGCCAAAGATTAAGCGTCGCGACACCAGTGCTTGGATTCGCAAGGTGGCTGCGTCCCACGGCAGGAAGGTGGGCGAGGTAGGCTACATGTTTGTGGACGACGAGAAGATTCTTGAGGTGAACAATGAGTACCTTGGCCATGATTACTATACAGACGTCATCACCTTCGATTACGACGAGGGCGATGTCATCAATGGCGACATCGTGATTTCGCTCGACACCGTTCGCACCAACGCCGAGAAGTTCGGCAAGACCTACGACGACGAGCTTCACCGTGTCATCATCCATGGCATCCTGCACCTCTGCGGCATCAACGACAAAGGTCCTGGAGAGCGAGAAATCATGGAGGACAACGAGAACAAGGCGCTTGCCCTGCTCGAAGGTGCTTCGATATTGAAGTGACGAATGCTGATGATGGTTTTTGCAAATATGTGTAACTTCGATATAAGGTATACTAAATATCGTAACATAAAGGGTGAGTCTTATGCTCTTTCTTTTGGGTGGCTTAGCTATCCACTATCTGTTGTAGCTCGCTAAGGCTGTTTGCCACTTCGATGTAGTCGTGCCAGTTGCCACGAATCATGCCTCTCGACTCCATGTCGTCGAGTAGGGAGATAGTGGAGTTCCAAAAGCCCTTCATGTTGTAGAGAATCACCTTCTTGCTGTGATAGCCGATGGTGTGGGAGGCAGCCACGGTGAAGATCTCGTCGAGTGTGCCGATGCCGCCGGGGAGTGCCACGACGATGTCGCTCTGCGAGAGTATCAGATCCTTGCGGTCGCTGAGATTGTCGCAGGGAATCTCTACGTCGAGGTCAGGAAAAGTCTTGCCGCCTCGCTCTACTATTGTGGGAACTACGCCTATGGCTCTGCCGCCATGCGCCTTGACAGCCTTGCCTATGGTGTTCATCAATCCGATGTTGCAGCCGCCGAAAACTAATTTGTGCCCTTGCTCTGCCATCCACTTGCCCATCTCTTCGGTGAGACGGAAGTAGTCGCTGTCAATATGGGCGTTTGCTGAACAGAATACTGCTATTTTCATTGTGATTATTATGATTTTTATGTTTTGTCGAGTGTAGAATATCTTATGCAAAGTTAAATAAAAACTTTGGATTTGATTTCTTTTTCTGACTATTATTTCTTACTTTTGCACGCAATAAGACTAATCTACCATTGGACAGATGGCTAAAAACAGAATAATAAGATATCTTTTGATGTGGCTCTACTGTTTGTCAAGCCACTTCGCTGAGGCTGTGCCAATCCTTCAAGAAAGTGGAGCTATGGCGAAGCAGGGCGTTGCGGAGAGAAGGCTCAACGAGCTCGACGGACTGGCGCACCATCACGCCACGGGCCTCGTACAGGATAGACAGGGAATGATCTGGGTGGCGACATGGAACGGACTGAGCCGATACGATGGCTATCGCTTCGTGTCGTTCAAGCCGAGACCAGGCGACGGATGCTCGATGGGCGTGAACCGTATCAAGGATATTCGTATTCGCGATCCTTATATATATTGTAATGTGGAAGGCTATTGTTCTGTCTTCGATATCCGCACGGGTCGGTTTGGCGACAGTCATCTCTCCTGGAACAAGGCATTACGCAAATGGCACTTCCCCAGGCAGGGAAAGAGGCGACTGACGACTGCTGAAGGAGTGGAGTGGGCGGTGGATTCTCTGGGCGTGAGGATGAGCTATCACAAGCCGTGTTATGCTACTTGGCTGTTGAGGCAACCAGGATGTCAGGTGAGGGCACTCTTCCGCGACCGCGAGGGACGGATATGGGTGTGCTCGCGCGACGATGCCTCAGTGAGAATCTACGACGCCAATCTGAATCTGCTGGGATTTCTTGGAGCCGACGGCCGACTGCATGGCGAGAAGACTACTTTCCGTTCGGCTGTGTACACGATGTTGCAGGACGAGGACGGCAGTCTTTGGTTAGGATGCAAACCTGGTGGACTGCTGCATCTGTCGCCCCGTGCCGACGGCAGTTATGCCATCAGCCGTATAGTGCTTGCAATCCGTGGCAGGGATTCTACCCATCATGTTTACTCACTGCAGAAAGACCGATGGGGCAGGCTGTGGGTGGCGACACTGAACCATGGACTGTTCTGTCTTACCCGTACGGCAAAGAGTTGGAGACACCAGCTCATCGTCCTCTCTCATGACGACAAGACAGGCAAGTACTTGGGGGTGCGAATGATATATATTAGCCATCGTGACGAGCTGCTGGTGGGCACTACGCTTGGACTGTTCGCCACAAAGCTTACTGACACCAATCCAGCCTCGCTGCGTTTCATACTGCACGAGCGTGAGGGGGGAAGAGACGGAAGCCTGAGTTGTTCTGCCGTCATGTTTATGGCGGAGGACAGGGCACACAGGCTCTATGTCTGTACCGAGGGCAGCGGACTGAACATGGTGGCACCCGGCGTTTCGCTGACCAGCAAAGACATGGACTTCAGACACTTCGACAGGCGCGATTTGCCGGAGGATTTCCTCTTGTCGGCTTTCGCCTATGGACGATACATGTGGTTTGTGGGCACCAACGACTTGACGGGCGTGGACGTGGAGCATGGACTATCGCTCTATTTCAATCACCGTACATGGACCGACGAGCTGATCTTTTCGGATGCGCAGCCCCTGAGATGGAAGGGCGGTAAATGGCTCATGGGTATGATGGATGGTCTGGTGCTGATGGACATGGGTCGGCTGACGAAGCGCACCAAGGCACCGCACATCGTGCTGACAAGGGTGTCGGTAGAAGAAGGCGAGATGATGGAGGCGGTGAGTGCCCACGACACCATCTGCCTCGATGAGACGGAGCGTAATGTGAAGATAGAGTTTGCTGCCATCGACTATGCCAACATTCAGTCGATAAACTATAGGTTCCAGTTGGACGATGGCGCATGGAATACCTTAGAGAACAGCCACACGGTGACGCTACTCAATCTTTCTCCCGGCACGCACACGCTGCGGGTAGAGTCGAAACTGCCCACAGGACAATGGGCTGGCAACGTGAAAGTGGTGACTATCTGCGTGAAACCAACCGTCTGGCAGACCACTACCGCCAAAGTGATGTATGTGCTGCTGGCGTTGTTGTTTATCTATACCGTGGTGTGCGTGACGAGGACAATTCGTGCCTCCCACCGCAAGCAGAGGGAACTGTTGGGGCTGTATCTCGACCTGATGGAGAAATACGACAAGGAAAAACGCCTCGTTGTGGCTTCCAAGACTGCTGGTGCAGGCGATGTTGACAAGCCATCAGAAACGACAACCATAGAAATGATAGCAGCAGAAACAATAACTGAGGAAAATACTGCTGTGGGTGATCGACGGTCCGTGCAAACCGACAGCCAGAACACCAATAAGGAAAGCCTGAGCGAGGAAGACCAGCGCTTCATGCAATGCGTGGTGGAGTTTGTGGAGCTGCACATCGATAATTCTGACCTGAGCGTAACCGATCTGGCTACCAAGTTGAACGTCAGCAAGTCGGGACTGAACCGCAAACTGAAGAGCCTGTTGGGAGTGGCGCCCAAAGAGTTTATCAATAAGGCGCGCATGAACCGTGCCGTTTCGCTGTTGCAGAACAGCGATCTGCCAGTGAAGGAAATTGCCTATCGCTGCGGTTTCAGCGATCAGAACTATTTCGGCAAGTGTTTCAAGGTAGCGATGGGTGTCAGTCCATCGGAATATAGGCAGAAAAACGGGCTCTGAAACGTTTTTACCGAATATTTGGGACGTTTTTACCACTCATGTCGGGAGTTTTTGGCTACTTTTGTTCCCGACATTCTACTTTAAATATTTAAAAACTAATATTAAAAACCTATGAGAAAAGTAGCGATTATTTTTATGAAGAAGTGTTCGGTACTATTGCTGATGCTTCTTTTCCCGTTAGGAGTGCTGGCGCAAAGCGTCACCGTTAGCGGACAAGTAACTGACGAGGCTGGTGAACCTATCATTGGCGCAAGTGTAAGGATTCCTGGCACATCAGTGGGAGTGGTGACCGATATGGACGGTAATTACTCAATCTCTGTTCCGAAAGGAAAACAACTCGAAATCACTTATGTGGGGTATAAGAAGGAAGTAATCATTGCCAAGGAAGGCAAGATGACTGTCCAGCTGAAGGAAGATTCCAACATGCTCAACGAAGTGGTGGCTATCGGATATGGAACCGTGAAGCGCAAGGATGTCACAGGCTCGGTATCTTCTGTTGGCAATACAGAGTTGGTGGCAGTGCCAGTAGCTTCGCCTGTTGAGGCTATGCAGGGCAAGTTGGCAGGTGTGCGTGTAACCATGCCAGAGGGCAACCCAGATGCCGAGGTCATTATCCGCGTGCGCGGTGGTGGCTCCATCACTCGCGACAATACACCTCTTTATATAGTAGATGGTTTTCCTGTCAGCAGCATCTCCGACATTCCTACCAGCGACATCGAGAGCATCGACGTGCTGAAGGATGCTTCTTCTACTGCCATCTATGGTAGCCGTGGCTCTAATGGTATCGTGCTGGTTACGACCAAGAGTGGCAAGGCTGGCAAGGTGTCTGTCAACTATAATGCATACGTAGGATTCAAGAAGGCTGAGGGTAAGGTAGATGTCCTTGGATTGGAAGATTACCTGAAGTGGCAATACGAATTGTCTAGCTTGTCTACCGGAGCCAATGCAGGCAAGTATCAGCAGGTGCTTGGTGGATGGGACAACATTCCTAACATCATGAATTCTATGGAAACTAAGGATTGGCAGGATGTAGTTTATGGCCGCACGGGCAATGTGTTCAGCCATAATGTCAATATCTCTGGTGGCTCGGAGAAATTGCGCTTTACTGCAGGATATAATTATATGAAAGAGAAGGCCATTTTGCTTACTTCTGATTTCTATCGTAGCAATCTTAATTTCAAGCTCAACTATGAGCCCAACAAGAAAACCAAGTTGGAGCTTTCTACCCGTTATGCTCGTACCAAGGTGTATGGTGATGGACAGGGCGACGCCAGTGGCGACCAGAACTCTGTTCCCTCAGGCTCTTTCGGCCGCATCCGCCATGCTGTTACCCAATCTCCATTGCTGGGCTCGGGCAGTCTTCTCTTCGACGAGAGCAATATCGACGATGGCTTGGAAGACCCAGTCACCGCACTTAACGACAACTACAAGAAGCGTGTTCGTGAGAACTTCAACATGAACGGAGCTTTCACATGGAAGATATTGCCTGAGCTTACTTTCCGCACAGACGTAGGTCTCGACATCTACAACAACGACTTCCGTTACTTCTCCGGCTCTACTACCTATGAGTCGCAGAACAACACCCTGGCAGAATACAAGAACATGCCGCTTACTACACGTACCCAGGTGAACCGCCGCACCGTGCGCAACTCCAACACTCTGCAGTACGACTTCTCAAAGATTCTGCCCAAGGCTCACAGCCTGAACCTCATGGTGGGACAGGAGAGCATCGTAAGCCGCGAGACACTGGCAACGACACGCATAGAGGGATTCCCTTCATTCTACGATGCCGACATGGCTTTCCACCTCTCTGCACAGGGCACTCCTACACGTGCCAACGAGTTCTATTATCCAGATGATAAGATGGTGTCGTTCTTCGGACGTGCCAACTACAGTCTCTTGGACCGCTATCTGCTTACCGCTACTCTGCGTGCCGATGGTTCAAGCAAGTTCTCTAAGGGCAACCGCTGGGGCTACTTCCCATCAGTGGCAGCCGGATGGCGCATTATTGAGGAACCATGGATGAAGTCGACACAAGACTGGCTGAGCAACCTGAAGTTGCGCTTGAGCTACGGTGTGTCGGGTAACAACAACATTCCTTCAGGACAGACCAGCCGTACCTATTCTATCAAGGAGAGCTCTTGGCTGCACCTGCAGAACTCATGGCTCACCACGGGCAACGCAATGAGCAACCCCGACCTGAAGTGGGAAACCACACACTCACTCAACTTGGGTATTGACTTCGGTTTCTTCAACAACAAGCTCAACGGTTCGTTCGAGGTGTACAAGAACAACGTGAAAGACCTGCTCATGGAGATGCAGATTACAGGTAGCGGTTACAACACACAGTACCAGAACGTGGGCGAGACCAAGAACTCTGGTTTCGAGTTGACATTGAACTACGATGCCATCAACACCAAGAATTATGGTCTGAACTTCTCGTTCACACTCGGTCATAACACCAACGAGGTAGTGAGCCTCGGAAGCATGGACTCATACAGTAAGCCTTCTTATTGGGCAAGTACAGAAATTGGTTCCGACTACTTAGTGAAGCCAGGAAAGCCTGTAGGAACTATCGTCGGTTACAAACTGGCAGGAACAGGACGCTATGAGGTGGACGACTTCGAGGGTTACGATGCTGCCGCAGGACAGTGGAAGTTGAAGGAAGGTGTGGCTGATGCCAGCGGTATTGTGGGCACAGTACGTCCTGGAACCATGAAGCTCCTCGACAAGGACGGTTCAGGAACCATCAACGATGACGACAAGTTCGAGATCGGTGACGCCAACGCATGGGCTATAGGTGGATTCTCAATCGGTGCACGTGCCTACGGATTCGACTTCAACGCCGACTTCTCTTACAGCATCGGCAACGATGTTTACAATGCCGACAAGATAGACCAGACCTCTACACGTGGCGGTATCTGGCGCAACCTCAACACCACGATGGCAAGCGGCAAGCGCTGGACCAACGTAGACGAGAACGGCAACTTCATCAACGATGCTGCCAAGCTCGCCGAGATGAACAAGAACACCTCGATGTGGTCGCCTTACACAACAAAGGCTGTGCTCACCGACTGGGCTATCGAGGACGGATCATTCCTCCGCCTCTCTACACTTACCTTGGGCTACACATTGCCTAAGACATGGATGCAGAAAATCTATGTTCAGAACCTGCGTCTATACTTTACCGCTTCAAATCTTTTCTGTATCACCGGTTACAGTGGTATGGATCCAGAGGTGGACTGTTGCCGCAACGTGCTGGTTTGTCCAGGCGTAGACTACTCGGCTTATCCAAGAAGCCGCCAGTTCATCTTCGGTCTTAATCTTACATTCTAAAAAAACACTTAAAGGAAACATCGTTATGAAAATAAAATATGTATTTACAGCCCTGTTGGCTGGCGCTACACTCATGTCGTGCAACGACTATTTGGACGTAGAAAGCGAGTCACAATACAATGACAAGGTGGTGTTCTCTAACACCCCGCTTGCCGAGAATACGGTCATCAGCATCTACAGCTGGTTTGCTGCCACCAACTCTCACCGTGCACGCTACATGCCTTACTATGGTATGAATACCGACGCCGAGTGCTACTTCGACATGGCGCAGCCTTCGTCGGACAACAAGACCTCGCTCTGCACTTACAGCGCCTTCTCTGCCAACAACTGGATGGCTTCTGGAAAAGACCCTAATGCCTTCACAGGCTTCTTCAATGGCATTGAGGCAGCCAACTGCTGCATCGAGGGAATACGTGCCTATGGCAATCCTGAGAGCAATGCCGACATGGCTTATCTCTTAGGCGAGTCGCTCACCCTGCGTGCGCAATACTATTATGACCTCATTCGTGCCTGGGGCGACGTGCCTGCCCGATTCTCATCGGTAAAGCAGAGCACCATTTACCTCGCCAAGTCAGACCGCGACATCATCTACAAGCAGATTATTGCCGACCTGAAAGAGGCAGCAGGCTATCTGCCATGGCCAGGAAAGGCTGAGCGTACCAAGACGACTGAGCGTGTTAACAAGGCCTATGCATTGGGTCTGCGTGCACGACTCATCCTCATGGCCGAGGGTTACAGCCAGCGTCCTACATCGCTCGACAATCCTACTACTTATGAGGTGCGCCGCAGCAACGATCCTGAGCTTACCAGCACAGCCCTGCTGCAGGAGGCTTACGACGACCTGAAACTCATTATCAGAGAGAGTGGACTCGCACTCGACGCCACTTACGAGCAGTTCTGGAACGACCTCGCCACTGATGTCATCACCATCGAAGGCTCACACAAAGAGTCTATCTTTGAGATTCCATTCAACGACGGACGTGGACGATTCTTCTATCACTTTGGTGTTTACCACAAGTCGAAGAGTCCACACTTGACCAAGACCAACTATGGCGGACAGAACATTCCCGCACCTACACTCTACTATGAGTACGACAATGCTGATCAGCGCCGCGATGTGAACTGCGTGCCTTACAAGTACAACAACGGCTACACAATGGCCAAGTTGGGTGACAACGATGCTTCTGCTCCAAGTTTCAACTTCGGCAAGTACGACTATGAACGCATGACCCGTACGGTGTCTTCCAACGACGACGGTGTGAACCTGCCCGTGCTTCGCTACGCCGACATTCTGTTGATGGCAGCTGAGTTGGCCAATGAACTGGAAGGTCCTGATGCAGCCAAGCCTTACCTCAAGGAGGTTCGCAACCGTGCCTTTGCCGTAGCCGACCGCCCGGCAAACGTAGAGGCTTATGTCAACGCCATCAGCTCGAAGGCCGACATGCTGAAGGCCATCCAGAAGGAGCGCCTCCTCGAATTCCCTGGCGAGATGTTGCGCAAGCAGGACCTCATTCGCTGGAACTTGCTCGGTACAGCCGTAAGACAGACCGTGACCGACATGAGAGCGCTGCGCGACCGTACCGGCAAGTATGCTGACGTGCCTACAGTGGTTTACACACGCACCAATGCTGCTGGCAAGTTGGAGTACTATGGCTTGGCTAAGGGTGAGACAGCAGCTCCTGCTGGCGAAGGCTGGACACAACTCGACTACGACTTCGTGTCTGCCACAGTGAAGGACAACATGCTGGCCAACTATTTTGCCAACGATCCAGACTCCCGTCAGTACTGGCCTATATTCGACTCAGACATCAACGCATCGAACAACGCATTGATCAACAACTACGGATATTAAAATATCAGAACTTTTGCATGTGGGGAAGTTAAAGGGAAGTTAGTGAAGTTAGAGGGAAGTTAAGGGACAAATGTCCTAAGTTTAAGCTATAAGACTATTGTTTCTTAACTTTCCGAACGACCGACGGGAGTGATAACAGCTTTAGCTTCTATCAATTTCCTCGCTTGTGAAACTTGAATTCAAATAATGAATTAACGGTAGGTTTTTAGTTATATATTAAAACAAAACGCAGGCCTCTCTGCCTCGTGAGAAGCGGAGAGGCTTTTCTTAAAATCTACTTCCGCAGGAATTGTTCCAGGGACAACAATTTGTTCCAACAGCAATATTCCCAACATTGACAATTGTTCCAGCAACAATATTCTCAATATTTTTCAAACCACTTAAAAACCGGGAAGCCTTATGAAGAAAGCAGTCTTTACTCTTATTTGCTGTCTTGCCTTTGCTGCAGGAGTTATGGCGCAGGATGCTCCGCTCGATGTCTCGAAGCGGGTGGCTGATTATCTGCTGAGCCATCACAACCACAACATGTCAAAGGCACAGGACGGACACACTCACATCGACAGCTATTATCAGGAATGGAGATACGTGAATGGTGTGCTCGGAGTGGCGATGCTCAATCTTGCCGATGCTGCAGGTGAAAAGAAGTATGAGCAGTTTGTCAAAGAGAACTTTGACTTTTATTTCGAACCAAAAATACAGCGACAACTCAAGAAAGAATACGAATCGGGCGTGCGCGACAATGCGTGGCGCAGATTCTTCTCCATGTCGAGCCTTGACGACTGCGGAGCGATGGGGGCAGCCCTCTCCGAGCTGGCACGACGATACAAAGACCAACGTTACGAGAATTATCTCGACAAGATAAGCCATTACATTCTTACTCAGCAGGAGTGTATTCCCGAAACAGGCATTTACTGCCGGGGAAGGGTGGGAGAGCGAACTCTCTGGCTCGACGACCTGTATATGTGTACTTCTTTCCTGGCTCATCAGGGAAGTCGCAAGGGTGCATCGTCCGACTTGTTGCAGAGAGCGGCAGAACAGGTGTTGCTCTTCGACAGTCTGCTCTTCGACCACGACAAGCACCTCTATTGGCATTGTTTCTATTACGACACGACCCATGCCCACGGCACCGCCCACTGGGGAAGAGCCAACGGATGGGCGTTTCTGGCACAGGCTCTCGTGCTCGACAGATTGCCCGAAGCACATCCGCTGAGAGACAGATTGCTGCAGCTGTTCCGAAAAAGAGTGGAAAACATCATCGCCTATCAGGACGCACAGGGCATGTGGCACCAGTTGCTCGACAAGCCTGATTCTTATCCCGAAACTTCCTGCACAGCTATGTTTGTCGCAGCCATTGCGCATGGTGTGAACAAGGGCTGGCTCGACAGCTCGTTCTCCTCAGTGGCGCTGCAGGGATGGAAGGCCATCTGCAGTCAGATAACCCCTGAAGGACAGGTGAAGAATGTGTGCATGGGAACAGGCATCAGCCGCGACTTGCCCTTCTATTACAACCGACCGGCTCCGCTCAACGATGCCCACGGACTGGGAGCCGTGGTGCAGGCTGGAATAGAAATCAATAACGTAACAACAAAAACAACTGAATAGATATGAAAAACTTAAAGCTAAAACTCACATTCCTGTCGCTGTGCGCCTTTGCTACAGCGGCTCACGCACAGCAAGTGAAAGGAAACAGCGTGCTCTACACATCGTCCCAAGGCAACATGCGCATCGAGATGTGTTCGGAAAGTATGTTCCGTGTAACCAAGGTGCCTGCACAGCAGATGCCTGATAATGAGAAGTGGATGGTGGTCAACTACAACTTCCCACAGGTGGATTTCAGCGTGAACGGCAAACAGATAAAGACCAGCAAGCTGCAGGTAAGCATTCAGGAAGCTCCCTGGCGCATACAGGTGGCTGATGCTTCTGGTAAGGTGCTCTACGAGGAGTTGACATCGGGCTGCAAGGACAGCGTGTATAATGAGGTGAAGATGAATCCCGACGAGCACTTCTTCGGCTTCGGTGAGCGCATGGACCGCATCGACCAGCGTGGACAGCGTGTTCACCTCAATGTGGAACTGGGACGGGGCCCAAAGCCTGCGGTAGGCGGCAAGGACATTCTGAGAGCCAACTACTGTCCTGTGCCTTTGATGCTCAGCAACAAGGGCTACGCCGTGTTCTTCCATACTGCTGTGCCCAACGACTGGGACATGGGATGGACCAACAATGACAAGTACAGTTTCTCGGCACCTGGTGGCGACAATGACTATTATTTCATCTATGGCGAACAGTTGGAGACTCTGATTCACAGCTACCAGCAACTCACGGGCGTGGCACCTCTTATGCCACGTGCAGCCTATGGTCTTCACATTGGCTCGTACAGCGGTGGAACATGGCATCATGAGAGCAAGGCCAACGATACGTATGTGGTCAATCTCATCGACCGCCTGCGTCAGGAAAAGATTCCGTTCGACATGATGTGGCTCGACTCTACCTGGCGCCTCTTTGCCAAGTTGGGCAACGGAGGCTGTACTTTCGAGTTCCAGGATCAGTTTAAAGATCCCAAGGGCATGATCGACCATGCATATAAGAATAATGTGGCAATGTTTGGTCTGCACATTCGTTCGCTGGTCGACAACGGCAAGCGCAACAATCTGCTCACCACAGCACGGAAGAAGGGGCTCACCATTCAGGACGGCGGAACCAACGCCATCATCAACTTCTTCGATGACAAGGCAGTGGACTGGTGGTGGAAGAACGCTGCCAAGAAGGTGACCGACCTGGGAGCCAAGTTCTTCAAGACTGATGTAGGAAGCGCACTGCACTATGACAATGCCACCATTGAGCAGCAGGCTGCCCACAACCTCTTCCCTATAGCTTATGCCAAGGCACCTTATGAGAACTTTGCCAAGCTCAACGGACAGCGTGGCTTCGACCACACACGTGAGGGCTATGCAGGTATTCAGCGCTATCCTTTCATCTGGGCTGGCGACTGGGGATCAGAGTGGCAGTGGTTTGAACCTATCATCCGCGGCGGTATTAATATAGGACTCTCTGGTGTCGGTTATTGGAGCCACTGTATGGGTGGATTCGAGCAGTATTCTGCCTACGACACCGATCTCTATCTGCGTTGGGTGCAGATGGGAATGTTCTCGCCAGTGTCCATCCTCTTTGGTATGGATCATCCTCGTTATCATGCGCCATGGACTTATGGCGAGGAAGCACAGAAAATATTCATCCAGTACGACTCGCTGCGTTATACGCTCCTGCCTTACATCTACACCAGCGCCTGGGATATGTACAAGACCAGCCGTCCGCTGATGACACCTTTGTTCTACGACCATCTTCAGGATGTCAACACCTATCAGATTTCAGACCAGTATATGTTTGGCCGCGACATGATGGTGTGTCCTGTGACGGTGAAGAACGCACTCTCGCGTCCTGTTTACTTCCCCGGTGGCGACTGGCTCGATTTCTGGACAGGCGAGCGCATCAGCGGACGCCAGTACAAGTCGTTCCTCACACCTATCGAGATCATGCCTATCTTCCTGCGCCGTGGAGCTATCATTCCTCGTCAGGAGTCCATGCAGTATGTGGACGAGCGCCCCAACACCAACATTTCGCTGCTCATCTATCCTTCCGAGCATTCGGTGTATGAAATGTACGAGGACGACGGCAAATCGCTCGATTATCAGAAGGGAATCTACGCCATCACCAAGATGGAGAGCCGACTGACACAGAACGAGTGGACACTCAACATCACGACTCCTAAGGGCAATTATAAGCCTATTTCGCACTACTACAGCGTAAGTGTTTACCTTGACAAGAAACCAAAACTCGTTACTGTAGCCGGCAAGTTTGTCGATGGATGGAAGTACGACGAGAAGTTGCGCTGTCTTACCTTTGATGCAGGAGAGGGCGATATGGAAGTGGTTGTCAAGATGTAAAATCAAGACTTTTGGGGTTGAATACTTAGCCATAAAGCATATATGGCTTTAACTTCTCTTACTTCATCATTTGCATTTATAAAGATATTACTATGTATAGAAACAGATTCTTCTTATCAGTTGCCGCCGTGCTTGCAGGTACGGTGGCAATGGCTCAGGGCTCTTACAAGGCTCTGAAGTTCAAGACGGCCACCTCGCTCTACAACTACGAGATGCTGCCTGTACACGCTCAGAACTATGAGCGCCAGCAGGCTTTCGAAAAGGCTTGTCAGTCGAAGGAAGCCATGCAGCAATACGTGAGCCAGTTGCGCAGTCGTTTTAGTCAGTTGGCTGGCGAAATGCCGCAGTGTGGCAAACTCAATGCCAAGGTAGTGGGCTCGTTGAAGGGCAACGGCTTTATAGTTGAGAAGATTGTCTTTCAGAGTACGCCAGGCCGTTACGTCACAGCCCATCTTTATCTGCCCGAGAAGGTGCAGGGCAAGATTCCTGCCTGTATCGAGATGTGCGGACATGGACTCGACGGAAAGGGCACGGGTTCGGGAAGTGCTGAGCAGTTGGCTGTCAACGGCATTGCTTCCATGGTGGTCGACCCCTTCTCCCAGGGTGAGCGCCAGCAAACCATCGATGCACAGGGCAAGAATCTTACCCGTGGTGTAACTACCGAGCATACACTCATCGCTCCGGGCTTCATCCTCCTTGGCAGCAGCCTTGCCGCACAGGAGTTTTTCGACAACAGCCGCGCCATCGACTATCTGCTCAGTCGTAAGGACATTGATGGCGACAAGATTGGTTGTTATGGATTCTCGGGAGGAGGCACGCAGTCGTCTTATCTGGCCGCTCTCGACGACAGGGTGAAGGCAAGTTGTGTGGGATTGTTCTTCTCGTCGCGCGAAAGAACCCTGGAGACTCAAGGTCCAAGCGACGGATGTCAGTGGATTCCGGGCGAAGGACGCGAGCACATCGAGATAGCCGACATGGCGATGATGAATGCGCCAAAGCCTTTCCTGATTCTCGATGGTCGTTTCGACTTTGTTGACCATTGGGGAGCCTTGCGTGGCTATGAAGAGGTGAATCGTTGCTACAGTCTGCTGGGAGCGCCCGACGCTGCCGAACAGTTTTATTACGACGACGGACACGCCATTCCCAAGCCCAGCCAGGACAAGATGGTGAGCTTCTTCCGCAAGGCTCTCTTGGGCGATGTACAGGGCGAGGTGAAGCCTTATACTTACTGGCGTAGTGACGACATGAGTTGCACCAAGACAGGACAGGTAAACTTGGAATACAAGGATGCGCTCAGCTCCATGCAGGAGTGTGAGGCACAGATGGACAGGCTGTCAGCCCAGCGCCAGGCTTTCTGTTCGCAGTCGGCCGACAAGGTGAAGGATGGCATTCTGAAGTTGTTGGGACTTTCTAAACTGAACGACCAATGGGCAGCTATTGAGACTCGCCACGAGTCGCTGCGCGACGTGGAGGAATATCGTTATCAGCTCGATTGCGAAGGTCAGTATCCTGTTCCTGTCATCGTCAGGATTCCGTCGGTTGCCAATCAGCAGTCGAAGGTTTGCATCCATCTTGCTGATGCAGGAAAGGCAAGTCTGCTGATAGAGACCGATCGTCGTGATGCATTCTCCGACGGCATGATTCATGTTTACGCCGATCTGCGAGGTTTTGGTGAGACGAGCGATATTTTCGAGTACAACCTCTCCAAGTATTGGAATACTCAGTATCGTTCTGTGGTAACAGCCCTGCATGCAGGCAAACCGCTCATAGGTCAGCGTGTGCAGGATTTGCGCACCATTCTCAATTTCTGTTCGGCTGACGAAAAGTTGAAGGGCCGCCAGATTACAGTCAAGGCTGACGGAATGAACGCAGTCGTAGTGATGCACGCTGCTGTGCTCGACGAGCGATTGGCTGGCGCCACACTCACCCGCACATTGAAGACCTGGCGCAATTACATTCAGCACCCCGTGCAGCACGACATGATGTCGAACGTCATTCCTGGTGTCTTGCGCTGTTACGACATTCCCGACCTTCTTTCGTTGGCAAAGGGAAGGGTCGTTATTCAGGACTAAACGCAGTATCAAGACTCCTGTTATCGACGTTTTGTTTCTTTTAAAATAAAACTGCTCATCTTTCGCAAAAGGGGAAATTGAGTAAGGCAATTTTAACGAAGCGCAGGTATCCATTCTGATGATGCGCTTCTATGAGACTTAAGGAAGCGCTTCTTTAGGGTCTAAGGAAGCGCTTCTTTAGGTCATGTAGTTAACGACAGTCTACGACACTCTGCGACATTCCACCAGATTGTATTTTGTATCTTTGCACACTTTGTTTTTTCCGACTATTTTTTATTCGTAATCATGCTGATTCAGGAGGCGCAAAGCGACAAGACTCCTATTATAGCCGTGTTCCATTATTTTTAATACGGATTCCACTCAAATGCCTACTTATGGCACAATTGTGCCTTGCGAAGAGCAATTCTACGGCATAGGGAAATAACATGATAAACTAAACTTAGGCAGTTGCTAAAGTTGAGGTTTTTATTTGCAGCACGTTCTATCTCTTGCTGTAAAACAAGAAAAAAGCAGCAAGAATTCTTTTGCTATTCACGGTCATAGCTTAGTTAACTATGAAAAAAAGTTTCATAGTTAGGAAAAAATATTTTCCCAGTTAGGCGGATTATAAAAGTTGCAATTATATACAGAAAAGGAAGTAATAAGGCCAACTTTTAGGCACGATTCCTTATTTCGATTCAGACAAAACAGAAAAAAGTAAGTGATATATTTGGCAGAATAAGGGTTTTGTGTTAATTTTGCAAGACAAAAGGCTGTTGCATTGGACAAGAAAAAATGTTTTGAACGGTTTTATAGGGAGAATTATGAACAATTCTTCCATTTTGCATATCGTTATCTCAGTGATGAGGAAGCGTGCCGTGACATTGTGTCCAATGCTTTCGAGTATGCTTGGGGCAATTATGAGCGCAAGGATGTGCCCGACTGGAAACTTTTTCTCTTGTCGTATATTCGGCACAAATGCCTCGACTACATACGCCATATCCAGGTGCACAACCGCTTTGTCAGAGCGCGACTCAAGATGGATGAGGATTTTTCTAATACAGACCTCTTGGAACGTGAGGAACGTATTGTGTTGATAAGCCGGCATGTGGAACAGTTGCCACCTCGTACCAGACTCATTTTTCAGGAATGCTTCATCAATGGGCGCAAGTACAAGGAAGTGGGAGAGGAACTTGATATTACCGACCATGCAGTGAAAAAGCACATTGTGAAGGCATTGAAATTTCTACGTGATTGCGTTAAAAAAAACAAATAAAAATATCCAAAGAAAACTTAGGAACGTTATATTGTCGGAAATGCGAAGATTGAACGTATAAGTAACTATATATGGAAATAGAAGAGAAGAAAGACTTGGGGGAAAAAAAAGACAATGCGCTGCGATTCCTCGAGGGGGACGAGACGCTGACGGATTCTGACATCGACCACATGATGGCGGATGCCGAGACGTGCGCTGTCGTTTCCGACCTGCTCGATTGCAAGCAGGCTGTCCGCAAGGAATCTTCTCGTCCGTTGTGTCCTGATGTGGATGGCGAATGGAAACTGTTTGCTTCCGACCACTTTGCCGAGGCTGAATCTCCTGTCAAATCCAGTCATATTGTAGAGCACAAGTATCCTCGTCGTGCTGTCATGGTGGGTGCGGCGATAGGTGTTGTGGCTTCGTTGCTTTTGGTGTTAGTATTTTCCTGGCTGAAACGTTCGGGAGAGAACCCTTATCCCGATGGCCAGCTTGTGTTCGAAGCTCAGGACAGTCCGCAAGAAATCACCCTGCAGTCGGGCGACGACGATGCTGTTACCATTGACGAGCATTTCAGCGACAAATCGAAACGTGTTTTCCTTGTTTCTGCCAATGAGAAAATAGCGTTAAGCTATTGTGACAGCAGTCTGTTGGGCAAATCGGCCAAGCCTTCTGTCGTTCAGCTTCTCACTACTCCAATAGGCAAGGACTTTAAGGTGGTTTTGGCAGATGGCACACAGGTGTGGCTCAATGCTGACAGTCGTCTGGAATATCCTTCTCGTTTTGATGGCAACCGGCGGGTGGTAAAACTGGATGGTGAGGCTTATTTTGCCGTGGCCAAGGATGCGACTCGTCCTTTTATCGTCCAGACCGACAACATGGAAACCCGTGTGTTGGGAACCAAGTTCAATGTATGTGGATTCCAAGGAAAGGACACACGCATAACTCTCATCGAGGGCAGTGTAGTTGCCACCAATCGCAAGACCCGTCAGCAGGTAAAGATGCAGCCTGGCGAAGAAGTCGTGGTTACTGCCGATGGAAAAACGCAGAAGAGCTTTGTCGATGTCGAAGGTTACGTGTATTGGCAGGAAGGCTTCTTCTATTTTGATAATCAGCCTTTGGTCGACATTATGCAGAGTTTGGGTCGTTGGTATAATGTCAATATCGTTTTTACCAACAAGCAAGCGGAGAGCTATCGTTTTCATTACCTTTGCGACCGCAAGGGTGGCATCGACCATGCCATTACTTTGCTCAATCGCATGCGCAAGCTTCGTATAGTGCGCAAGGGTGATACAGTGATAGTGAAATAAAAGTTTTTCCGTAAAAACATAGAAAATATTATCAAAATAGCACTTTTTTATTAAAAAATGATGCTTTTCGGTACCCTTTTTGTCTTTTTAAACGATAATCTGTTAAATGTAATTTATATAAGACCAAATTTAACAGTTAGTAGTATGAAAAGAAAGGTAATGCTTGTCGGTTTCTGTTTGGCGTTGCTTGCCATGGGAGGGCTTCCACAGGATGTGGGAGCACAGACCAGTGGCAGAGTCATCAAGATGGAAATCAAGGAAGAGCGCTTGACGGATGCACTCAAACATCTCGAGAAAGTTTCGGGTTATAAGATCCTTTTCTCGTATGATGACATGAGCCGCTTCAAGGTGCGCAACAAGGTTGTCAAGACGCGAGACATTAGGCATGCGCTGAATGTAATCATCGCTTCCAATCCTATCGAATATCAGATAGATGGACAGTATGTCAATGTGTTCCTTAAGGAAACTGCCAGCCGCACAGGAGAGTCTCGGCCTCGTACACAACAGACGGCGGCTCGCCAAGTGGAATACAGCGGACGTGTCATCGATGTCACTCGTCAGCCTGTTATCGGAGCCACCGTGTTGGTAAAAGGCACTGGCAAGGGCGTTTCCACCGATGAGAATGGGCGTTTCACCATCGCCATGCCCAAGGGACATCAGGTGGTGCTCCAGTTTTCTTACGTGGGTATGAAGACTACGACCCGTACCCTGAGTGGCTCGCACGATGAACGAGACATTACTGTGGTGATGGCTGAGGCCGCTGCGCTCTCCGAGGTCGTTGTCAATGGTATTTACACCCGCAAGGCCGAGAGCTTTACTGGAGCTGCCACCACTGTTACGGGCAACGACCTGCGCCGTGTGGGCAACCAGAATGTGCTTCAGAGTTTGAAGAATCTCGACCCCACGGTTTACATTGCCGATAATTTGACAGCGGGTTCCGACCCTAATTCGACTCCAACTATGTCGATGCGCGGAACTTCCAGTTTCCCTACCGAGACCACATCTCTGAAGAGCAGTTATCAGAACCAGCCCAACGAGCCTCTATTCATACTCGATGGTTTTGAGACTACTGCCGAGTATGTGAAAGACCTCGACATGAATCGTGTGGAGAGTGTCACCATTTTGAAGGATGCGTCGGCCAAGGCTCTTTATGGCAGTAAAGCCGCAAATGGTGTCATCGTCATCGAGACCAAGCGCTTGGCTGGCACCGAGGCGCGCATTACCTACAATGGTAGTCTTGACCTCGAAATGCCCGACCTTACCAGCTACGACATGACCAATGCTCTTGAGAAGTTGCAGGTGGAGAAGAACGAAGGCATCTATGACGTGAACTCTGCTTACTATGGTGGCATGGGAAGTGCCACTCAGCAGCAGGAACTCACTGCTCTTTACAACCAGCGTTACAAGTTGGCGCTCGAGGGCTTGAACACCAATTGGATGGCAAAGCCTTTGCGCACAGGTGTAGGACAAAAGCACAATATCAACATTGAGTTGGGCGACGCACGCAATCTTCGTGGAGTGCTCAACTTCACTTACAACGATGTGGCGGGTGTAATGAAGGGCTCCAATCGTCGCAATATATCAGGCGACGTAAGCCTCTCTTATCGTCGAAAGAATCTTCTGTTCAAGAACATTCTCAGTGTGATTTCCAATAACAGCTCCGATTCTCCCTATGGTTCTTTCTCCGACTATGTGAAGATGAACCCATACTGGCAGGCGGTAGACAGCAAGGGCAACGTGTTGCGTTGGGCAGAGGTGAGCAACAGCGTTGTGTCAAATGGAGCCAATGCCATAGCCAATCCTCTTTATGATGCTACTATCGGTACGAGTTTAAAATCATCATATCAGCAGTTTACCAACAACTTCTATGCAGAGTGGACCATCATTCCTGACCTGAAGACAACTCTCCGTATAGGAGCTCAGCAGAAGCGCAACGATGTTGACGAGTATTATCCCGCCAATCATTCTCGCTTCGCCACTTACACAAAGGGAACTTCGCTGTGGAATCGCCGTGGATTGTACATCATGGAGAATGGCAAGCAGACCCAACTCAGCGGCGACCTCAACGTCAACTACAACCACTCCTTTGGCAAGCATCATGTTTTTGGCAATGCGGGCTATTTTGTTTCCGAAACCAAGTATCAGGCTTATCAGCATCGTGCGGAAGGCTTTGGCAACGAGACTGCCGCCGACATCACCTTCGCCCATCAGTATGCCGAGGGAACCACTCCTACAGGATACGCTTCAATCAATCGTGAGATGAGTTTCCTTCTGGCTGCCTCTTACGACTACGATGACCGTTACCTCGTCGATGTAACCGAGCGCGAGAGTGCTTCTTCACTCTATGGTTCAGACAAACGTTGGGCCAACAGTTGGTCTGTTGGCTTGGGTTGGAATGTCCACAACGAACCTTTACTCAAGAGCGCCAAGTGGCTCCAGTTGCTGAAAATCCGTGGCAGTGTGGGACTCACCGGCAACCAGAACTTTGCTACCAACGAGGCTATTGCCACCTATCGTTATTATACAGGCATGACCTATGACGGCCTTACAGGTGCTTACCTCAACGCCATGCCAAATCCTGATTTGATGTGGGAGCAAAAGAAAGACTATAACGTTGGCTTCGACTTCCGTGCCTTTGGTTTGTCGCTTTCTTTCGACTATTATAGCGCCGACACCAAGAATATGCTCACCAGTGTAAGTATTCCTACATCCACGGGCTTCAGCACAGTGAAGGACAATCTCGGGCTGGTGCGCAACCAAGGTGTCGAAATCAAGGCCAACTACACGCCTTGGCAGACCAATGATGGCTTCGTGTCGGTTTATGGCTCGTTCGTGTACACCAAGAACCGCATCGTCCACCTCTCCGAGAGCATGCGTGAGTACAACAACCGTATGCTTACCCTCGCCGAAAATGAGAATCAGACGGCTCCTGTACTGATGTATCAGGACGGTTTGTCGATGAACACTATTTGGGCAGTTCCGTCTGCTGGCATTGACCCACAGACGGGTGAGGAAATCTACATCAAGAAAGATGGTACCTACACCTACGACTACGATTCTTCCGACATGGTAGCCGCAGGCGACGCAACTCCAAAGTATCGTGGAAACTTCGGCTTCAATGCCGAGTACAAGGGCATTGGTCTTACCGCCACCTGCACCTATCTGGCAGGCGGTCAGATGTACAACTCCACTTTGGTAGACCGTGTAGAGGATGCCGACATGATTTACAATGTGGATCGACGAGTACTGACGGGTCGCTGGCAGAAACCGGGAGATATAACCCAGTACAAGGGCTACAGCTCCAAGACAGCTACGCGTGCTACAACCCGTTTTGTGCAGAATCGCAACGAGCTTACGCTGTCTTCCATCAGTGCTTACTACGAGTTCCCAAAGTCTATCTACTCCAAGCTCTACATGCAGCGTCTGCGCTTTGCCGTTTATCTTAACGATGTAGCTACATTCTCTTCCATTAAGGTAGAGCGTGGAACAAGCTACCCATTCGCACGCTCTTTGTCATTTGCATTATCAGCAACATTCTAATTCTTTCAGACAGCTATGAAATTATATAAATTAATAACAGTGGCATTGTTGGGAGGCTTGCTCACCACGAGTTGCAGCGACTGGTTTGATGTCACTTCCAGCAACGAGATTCGCGAGGACGACCATTATAGCAAGGACTCCGGATTCAAGCAGACCTTGGTGGGCTGCTATTTGGCGATGAGCGAAGAGGCTCTCTATGGTATGAACTTGTCGTGGTACATGCCCGATCTCATGGCCAATCAGACACGTTCGTACGCCAACTACACCACCAGCGCCGCATCAAGCGAATTGCAGGCTCACAAGTACAACACCACCTACACCAAACCCTTGGTCGAGTCGGTGTGGACATCTGCCTACAATGTTATTGTCAACGCCAATGAGGCTTTGCTCAAGATTGATGCCCATAAGGATGCGATGGACGACATCAACTATCATGTTATCAAGGGTGAGTTGTTGGCTGTGCGTGCCATGATGCACTTCCAGCTGTTGCGACTCTATGGTTACGGCAACTGGGCAGGACGCAAGGCAGAACTCGATGCCAAGAAAACCATTCCTTATGTCACCACCGTCAACAAGAACATTACGGCACAGGCTACAGGCTCCGAGATATTTGATCATCTCACCACCGACCTCACCACAGCGCTCGAATTGTTGAAGGACTACGACCCTGTATGTGGCACCCATGATGCGGCGTTCTATGCCAATGTCAATGACGATGGATTTTATTCCACCCGCAACAATCGTCTCAACTATTATGCTGTAGAGACGCTCTTGGCGCAGGTGTATATGTGGGAAGGAAGTAGCGAGAGTCTTGCCAAGGCTCTGCCCATCTGCGAAAGTCTTATTGGCAAGTTGGCTGATGGCGTGAACATTCGTTTCGACAATAGCAACACCTTCTTGCTCAACCTATCTACTCCAGGTACACTCAACAAGCAGAATGCAAGCTTGGTCAACGAGGCACTCTTTGCCGTGAGCGTCAATAACCTTGACCAAAAGATGAGCAACTACATCAACCCTGCCTATGCGTCGACCGACTACAATGCCATTTATCTTACGGCAGACCAGCTGACAAACATCTATGGAGCCACCGATGCCTCGCTCGACGTACGTGCCACGGTACTGCTCTCGCAGAACCTCAATGGCGACGACCAGGGATACGTTCCAGTCAAGCTCTATCAGCAGAACCTCGGAACTTACTATTCTGGCAAGGTTCCCGTCATCCGTCTGCCCGAGATTTACTACATGGCAGCCGAGTGTTATGCTGCCCAGGGAAACGCCCAAAAGGCGCTCGACTTGCTCAACGTGATAAGAGAGAAACGCGGTCTTTATGATGCGCTCACTTTGCCCACTGATGCTTCAGAACAGATAGCCTTTGCCAAACAGCAGATAGCCGCAGAGTATCGCAAAGAATTTCTCGGTGAGGGCGAAATATTCTACTACTATAAGCGTACGGGTGCAGAAATCATCCCCAACCACGAGAATATGACCGATGCCGACTATCTCTTGCCTTATCCAGACATGGAGACATCGGCGGGTCGTGTACAATAATAAATCAAAAAGCTAAACAAAATGAAAAAGAAATATAGCATATTGGCTCTTGGAGTTCTTCTTGCTCTGTCTTCCTGCAGCAAGGACGACATCTCCACCTACAATGAGAAGGAGGCTGGCGTACGATTCGTTGCCTCAGAGCTGAGCAAGGCTGAGGCTGACTTGGGAGGCTCTTCTTACAGTTCTTCCGACCAGATTCTTTACGAGAGTTATTCGTTTATCGACAATCCCATGGGCGACAGTTACAATTTCGACATTCCTGTCGCACTCATAGGAAAAACGTCGGCGGAAGATCGTGTGGTGGGTTATGAGGTACTCGATACTTCTACAGCACCCCAGGGCTCTTACGAGATTTTGGAGGCTGTCATTCCAGCAGGCGAGATGTATGGTCACATTCGTGTGAAGGTTATCAACAGCGAGTTACTCAACACAGAGACATATACGCTCGATCTCCAACTCTCCACGAACGACCAACTGACGGCTGGTCCGAAGGCTTACATCAAGGCTCGTTTCTCTTGGAACAGTCAGATTCCTGAGCCGCCACATAATAACCTTGTCCGCACCTACAATATGTTGGTTATGGGTGAGAAGAGCTTTGTATCTACCAGCAAGAATTCTTACAGCCCAAATGCCATGCGTGCAATTGTGGGAGCCACTGGCTGGAACGACTGGGACAACTATGAGGTTCATGGAGCCAAATACAATAATCCTACCACTTACAAGAGCTACAAGTATCTGCCTCGTTACACATGGATTTATACCGACAATTCCTACAAGGGATATGCAGCCAAGCTGAAAGACTGGCTCAAGGCTTACGAGGAGTCCCATGGAGAGCCTCTGCTCCACGATGCTGGAGCCTTGAAGGGAAAGCCCGTGCAGGCACGTGAATATTAACTTGCAAAACAGAAAAGACAATGAAAAAGAACCATATATTTTCTATGCTCTTAGGAGCCGCCTCCATTCTGTCGTTGGCATCCTGCTACGATGATGACAGTTCCTTGGCTTCCGGCAAGTTGCCCGATGTCACCATCACCACTGCCGATGATGCTTCTACTTATTATGTGAGCTATCTTGACGAGTTGAACATCACGCCAACTGTCAACCGGGGTACAGCGGGCGATGATGAAGGGCTCACCTATAAGTGGGAGATTACCGAGCTTCCTAAGGACAATAGTACCGAATGGATAGAGTTAGGTACCGATCGTGATCTTCACGCTGTGATGAACAACGACGTTTCTACCCAGCCCTATTATCTGCGTTATACGGTTACCGACACCAAGAATGCAGGTTTACAGTATACTAAACTCTGGAAGGTGGTTATTCAGAGCGCCTTCCTCGATGGTATTGTCGTTTCCGATACCAAGGACGGTTCCACATCCGATCTCAACCTCATCATGAGTCGTAACCTCACAACCAACTATGGCGACAAGGCAGATAAGGTGACTTATGGCATCATTGCCAAAGCACAAGGTTCGCCTTTCGACAAACTGATGACGAGTCTTACCTACAATGCGCAGGGAAACCTCTCGCTTACTCATGTCAATAATCTCTGGGCTGTGACAGCCGACGGTGATGCTGTCCTTTTTAATACAGAGAAGTACGAGCAGACAGCCCGTCTGTCTGAGGGAGGCATTCTGACCTATCGTCCTGATGGCATCAAGGCGCTTGGTGTGTTCTCGGCAAATGGTCAGTTCATCTTCATGAACACCAATAAGTATCTGTACTCCATTAACTCTACCAATGCCAGCAACTTTGGCTGGTACGATGCAGCGGGTAGCCAGTACCCCATCAGCAATGGAGTCGTGATGACAGCCACCTCGGCAAGTGTTTACGACCAGTGTGTGATGTGGTATGATGCTGAACATGGCAAGTTCGTTTACTCAAGTGGCGGCAACCCCGTTTCTTATGGAGATGATTTGGCAGCCAACGACTTCTTCAATCCTTCCGACATGCCTGGCTTCACTGCCATTGCTGCCGGACAGACAACCGATGGCTCCACTCCAGCCTTTGTGATGAAGAACTCTACTACTGGCAACTACAGCATCTGTACCTTTGTGCGCTATGAGGCAGGCGAGTATGAGTATGACGATGATTGGAACATTATTGGTACTATCAAACCCGAAGTTCCCGCTTCTGCTCGTATGCGCTATGACATTCCAGAGACAGGAAAGGCACTCCTCGATCAGGCCGTAAGTGTGTTCTTCGCAGCCGATCAGTCTATCCTCTATGTGGCAACTCCTACGGGCATTTATGTCCTCAACTTTGCAGGCTCTTCTGTCATCGTCAACACGACTCCTGTGTTTACCCCAGCTGCCGGCGAGACCATAGCCAAGGCTAAACTCTACTGTCAGGGTGCTTACATGCAAGACTACAGCGCAGTGGGCAATGTCGATGAAGGTTACGTTGTTCCCGAGTTGCCACTCAACAAGAAGGCTGTCGTGGTAGCGACCCAAAGCGACACTTATACAGGTAAGATTTCTGTTGTGCCGATGGCGCAGATAGGTACAGGCAAGTTGGATGCATCTTCCGCCCTTACCTATACTGGTTTTGGCAAGATTCTCGACTTTTGCGCAACAGGATATTAATTCAATGCTGATAACAACCACTACAATCAATAATGAACAAGAAAAAATTAGTAATACTTCCTATGATGGTGCTTTGCCTCGCAAGTTTTGCGGGCGCATGGCACCCTCATTTGCTTTTTTGGAAGAAGAAAAAGAAGGCTGTCGTTACCGATACGGTAGCCAAGAAAACTGAGTACGAGAAACTGTTCAACAAGCAGCACAAGATAGTGCGAGGCTTTATTACTCTCCATCAAATCGATGGCAAGGTTTACTTCGAGTTGCCTGTTACCTTATTGGGCAAGGATATGCTCATCGGCTCCACCGTCACCAATGTGTCGGACAATGGTAATGCTATCGTGGGTTCTAAGCCTAATGCGCCCCTTTTGGTTAAGTTTACTCGCAATAAAACCCATGTGCAGTTACGGGAAGTCAATACCGATTATGTCACCTCCGAGACGGCCATCGACAGTGCCTTGGTAAAGAGCCACACCGATGCTATACTCTCCAACACTAAGATTGCAGCCTGGAGCAAGGATTCATCGGCAGTAGTCTTCGACATGACACCTTTCTTTGTCAGCGACAATAAGAAAATGTCGCCCTTCGATGACAATTCGGCCTACTCATCGAGCTATAATCGATCTGAGAGCTATAAGGGCGAGAACTCCTATCTCGTCGATGTGAAGGCATTCTCAGACAACGTATCCATTAAGAGTTCGTTGTCCTATACTTTTTCGCTCACGTCGCGTGGAGGCAAGAAACTCATCACCGACCGTCCTTTTACCGCAGAACTCACCCGTAGCATCATGCTCCTCAAGGAAAAGCCCTACCGCCCCCGCATGGCCGACTACCGCATAGGTTTCTTCACTACGACCAGGGAACAGATGTTGCCTTCGCCAGCTTCTTCGAAGCCTGTCTTCTATACCAATCGCTGGGATCTTCAGCCCAAGGATTCGGCAGCCTATCAGCGTGGTGAGGTGGTTGATGTTGTGAAGCCTGTTGTATTCTATATTGACAACACCTTCCCCGACCGTTGGAAACCTTACATTCGAGAGGCTGTCAACATGTGGTCGCAGGTGTTCGAGGAGGAGTGTCGTCTTCGTGGAGCCATTGTAGCCAAGGATTTCCCTACTGATGATTCTGAGTTCGACCCCGATAATATTAAGTACAACTGTATTCGTTATGCGCCCATTAGCATTCGCAACGCCATGGGACCATCGTGGGTAGACCCGCGTAGCGGTGAAATTCTCATGGCCTCAGTCTATGTTTATCATGATTTCATCAAGTTGATCAACAACTGGCTCTTTGTCCAGACGGCTGCCGCCGACAAACGTGTGCGTACCAACAACATGCCCGAAGAGGTGATGGGCGACGCTATTCGCTATGTGTTGGGTCATGAGGTAGGGCATTGTTTGGGATTGATGCACAATATGGGAGCCTCCAACAACGTGCCCGTCGAAAAGTTGCGCGATCCTATCTATACCCAGAAATATGGTACCACACCCAGTATCATGGATTACGCCCGCTTCAACTATGTGGCGCAGCCTGGAGACTATGAGCGTGGTGTCCGCATGACACCTCCCCGCTTCGGGGTCTACGACCGTTACGCCATCAAGTGGGCATATTCGCCCATCTTTGGTAAGACTTTGGAGGAGGAAACTGCCTACATGAGCCAGTGGATTACCGACTCGTTGCGTAAGAATCCTATTTATCGTTATGGTAAACAGCAGTTTGGAATGCCTTTTGGCGACCCGCGTAGCATGAATGAAGACCTTGGTGATGATGCCGTCAAGGCTACTCGTTATGGTGTGAAGAACCTCGAATACATCATGTCGCACATGGATCAGTGGCTCAGCGGGAAGGATTCCGACATGAGCTATCGAGCCTCTCTAATCGACAATATCGTACAGCAATATGCCCTCTATACCATCCATGTGGCCAGCAATGTTAGTGGCTATTACCTCAATGAAGTGAAAGAAGGAGACGGGCAGGTGCGCCTTCGTGGACTCAATAAGGCTCGACAGAAAGAAGCACTCGATTATCTCTTCACTCTTTATAGCGACCTCGACTGGATGGACAACAAGGCTTTATTGGGCAAGATAGCCCTCGCTGGTTCTCCCAAGACCACAATGCGCCAGTTTGTGCGCAACTTCATCCTCAGTGCTCCCATTCTCGTGTCGTGCTATAATAATATCGATTCCAAGAGTCTGCAGCCCGATGAAGCTGGTGACATGGTCTATAGCTTCGTATGGAAACCAACTCTTACAGGTCGCAGACTCACCGATGGCAACAAGACCCTTCAGAAAGCTTATGTGTTCAATCTCCTTGCCAACAGTGGTTTCTCTCTTCCCAAGGCACTCTCGCGTCAGGCTCTCGCTTTTACAGCGGAGAGTCCTATCCACTTTGATGGTCTTTGCGCCTGTGAGGAAATGCCCCGTGTGTCTCTGCCCCAGGTGCACAACGAGTTGGCAAGCCCTGTTGGTGGCTTTGAGCAGGTGCCTCGCGAGATGTTCTCTACTACGCCATCGCTCACTCCGGCAGATATGTTTGCCCGTTTGCAACAGGTGCGTAATCTTCTCGTCAGCCATAGTGGAAGCGGTAGCTCTCAGGACCGTGCCCACTACGAGTATCTGTTACGCATCATCGATTCATGTGTTAAATAAGGATAGGAGGTAAGTATATGAAGACAAGACACATTCTTTACCTTCTGCTCGCCGTCCTGTTTTTGCAGGCTCCAGCCTATGCTAAGCACCATAAGAAATCGAAGAAGGCTGTTGCTGTCCAGGCGGCAGACTCTGCCAAAAAGCAGTCTGGCATTTATTCCAAGGTGTTCAAGAAGCGTGACAAGCTCATTCAGGCGCATCAGAAAGAACTTTCACTTTTCTTATATGACAACAAAGTGTACATGGAGATTCCTGTGCGCAACTTCGGCAAAGAGTATCTCATCTCGTCCACCGTGGCACGTGCCAACATCCCTATACTTGTGGGCAGCCATGCCAATGGACAGACCATGTTTGTAGTCGACCGTGCTGACTCGCTCATTACCTTTAGCCGTCCTAAGCCCAACTATCGTGTGGCTCCGGGCGATACGACCGTGGCTCGTGCCTTTGCCTTGGCTGGTAGGGGAGGTGTGTTCCGAACAGTTCCAATTGCAGCTTGGAAGAAAGACTCTACAGCCGTTCTTGTTGAGGTCAGTTCCATGTTCAGTGCCTCCAACAAGGATGTGCTCGATCTCAAAGGAACTTCCTACGATTTGGGCACTTCTATCATAGACTGTTCTGTCAACAACAGCCTGAGCTATTGGGACACCGTTCAGGCATATCCCCATTGCGTCTGTGTGGTTCAGGAGGTCAGTGGTAAACTTTCCTTAGGTGGGGCTATCGGTGAACTGTCCAATAAGCCCACTCTTCAAGCAACGCTGCAAACCCAAGTAACCCTGTTGCCCGAGGCAGGCAAGCGCATGGAGCCCCGCGAGGCGAATGCCTCTGTAGGCACGCGTTATGTCAAATATAAGGACTATCGTAATCTCGACGACACCAAGACGGGGTATTATGCCACTCGTCGCAAGTGGGCGATAGGTGACACTATTACCTATTATGTCGACTCGCTCCTCACCCCTTCCTGGCAAGCTGCCATCCGTCGTGCGGCCGAGGGTTGGAACGATGCCTTCGGCAAGGCTGGGTTAGGGCGCCCTATCCAGTTGGTAACCTTTCCGTCCGATTCCACCTTCAGTGCCTCAGATCCGCTGCTCAACGTCATCTCTTTGGCCAATAACAGCAGCCAGTTTGTTGGTTTTAATATTCCTGTCGATCCCCGTACTGGCGAGATATTGAGCGCTCACATCCAAGTGCCCCGTAGCCTGGCCGATGATGTTTTGCGCAACGGAGTATGCAAGATGGCTGAGGTTGACGAGCGTTATCGCCACTATCGCCTGCCCGACGACCTGCTTTGCGAAGTTCTGCAGGCCAAGATGCTCTCAGCCTTCGGTTACAGCTTAGGCCTGTCCTCCAACTTGGCAGGCACGGCAGCTTACTCTATCGCTCAGTTGCGTTCGCCCGAGTTCACCCAAAAACACGGCATTACAGCCTCCGTCATGGATGGTCAGATTTACAACTATGTCACACTTCCTGGCGATCGTGAGAAAGGTGTTGTGCTGACATTCGATCGCCCAGGTGTGTGCGATGACTTCGTCATCAAGTATCTCTATACTCCTGATGTCAACGAGTCCACACTCCAATCGTGGGTGAAGGGCCATGAAGGCGATTCTCGCTACTTCTGTGGTAAGCGCAGCATGCGTTTCGCTACAGACCCTCGTTGTCAAGCTTTCGACATGAGCAACGATCCTTTCCTGGCAGCATGTCACATGGTGCGGCACTATAAGTATCTTGCCCTCCATGCTCCAAAGTGGCTTGACTATGACGAGATGTCTGATGTCGATCGCATGCTTTTCCCCGAGTTTGTCATCAACGATTATTTCAACCTTCTGCAGACCCTTACGCCCTATATCGGTGGTGTATACCGCAACGAGTATATTGAGGGCTCCCAGATGCCAGTCGCCAAGGCAGTACCCAAGTCGTTGCAACGCAAGGCAGTGAAGCAGTTGCTTTATGAACTTACTGATGTGTCTTGGCTTGATGCCAATCCGCTTTTCTTCCAGTCGGCAGGTCCTTCGGCCGATGTCGGAGGATGGGTACGCCGCAAGGAGTTCACTATTCAGTTGCCCATGGTGTTCCGTCTGCCCTATATGGATATGAGTATTGATCACTCTTCCGACCCTTACACGCAGCGTCAGCTTATCGATGACGTGGCCAACTACTGTTTCCGGTCAGTACGAGCAGGCAAGCGCCCCACCTCTGCCGAGATTTACGACATGTATGCCTTTGTGTCTTACCTCACGGCAAGCAGCGATGTCTTGTCAGAAATGGCTAAGGCCAAACTCAATGGTGCCACTGCTCTTTCGCCCATGTTGGGAGTAGAGCCTCCTTCTGAGATTATGTATTACCATCGTACCGACTTAGGCCCCATTGTCCTTCAGAAACTCAAGGAGATTCGTCCTTTGCTCATCAAGGCCAAGTCTTTGGCTGGCACACTCACCGACAAGAACAAAGTGCAGTTCGCAATCCTTGCCGCTGACCGCGCAATGAAAAAATAAAGATTCTATTGATTAAATGCGCCCTGAATCAACGTTGTTTGTTGGTTCAGGGTGTTTTTGTATGTTTTTGTGCTTTCTTCTTTCGAATATTTTAGTCCGCATTTCATGTGTTTTCCAAATTATTATTTGTAACTTTGCAAAAGATAAACTGCACTCGGAAGAATCTTGACTTCATTCAACAATCAAAACTCAATAACAATGAAACATTTTTCTATCTTCATTCTCCTCTCTTCACTCATATTTTCCCAGCCAACTTTCGCCCAAAAACCGAATGCGAAACAATTGCCTGTGCGAGAGAACTACGAGTGGGAGGGTGAGTTGCCCGTTTACGTCGAGCAAATCAAACAAGAACTCACATACCCCATGGCATGGGGCAATAGTCCTATAAAAAACTTCGCTAAATGGAAGAAGGCTGCCCGCCAGAAAATATATGAATGCATGATGACGGCACCTCGCAGAGCCAAGTCGTGGGACATGCAGGTGATTGCCGAAGAGCAACGCGACGGTTATCGTGCCCAGAAAATCAGCTTCTGCGTCAACGCCTATACCCGCATCACCGCCTACCTTCTTATTCCCGATGGAAAAGGACCTTTCCCTGCCATCAATGCCCTCCACGACCATGGTGCCCACCTTTACATAGGCAAGGAGAAGATGGTACGCCCATTTGATGTAGACTCCGCCGTTATTGCCGATGCCGATGCCTGGGCAAAGAATCTCTACGAAGGACAATATCTTGGCGACTATCTTGCCCGTCACGGCTATGTAGTCTTTTCCGCAGACGCACCCCTGTGGGGCGAGCGCAGCCGCAAGGAGGGTATCGACCGCAACAAGTACGACATCATCGCCGGCAACATGATGATGCTTGGACGCGACCTTTCTGCCTTCATGACTTACGACGATATTGCCGGAACCGATTTCCTCTCCACTCTCCCTATGGTGGATAAGGATAGGATAGGATGCGTCGGATGTTCCATGGGAGCTTATCGCTCCTGGATGCTTGCCGCCCTTTCCGACAAAATCAAGGCGAGTGCCAGCATCTGTTGGATGATAACCACCGACGATCAACTCACCCTGCGTTACGGGCGCAAGGAGAATGGCGGTTTCGCCAACTGCATCCCTGGCCTTCGCCAGTATCTCGATTATCCGCACATTGCTTCCTTGGCGTGTCCACATCCCTCTCTTTTCATCAGCGGCACCCGCGACCATCTCTTTCCCGTCCCAGGAGTTGAGAAAGCCTTTGACCAGATGCACAAGGTTTGGAAAAGCCAAGGGGCGGATGCTCAGCTCGACACCGAGCTATGGGACATTCCACACTCCTGTGGCGTGAAGGCGCAAGAGAAGATATTGGGGTTCTTGGATAAATATCTGAAATAATAGAATGGAAAGTATTTTCCCATAGTGCCTTAGGTGATTCTTGGCAAAGATTCCGTTTTTTATTTCTTTTTTATTGAAAAATGGGTGTAAAGGTATTTTTTCGGAAAAATAATCGTAACTTTGCACCCGAATTTAGGCAATCTTAATAAAAGCGTATGGTTGCCGCAAGCGTTTCGGAAGGATTTTGCACCCTAATTCATGGCTGGGAGGGT
>ERZ808240.1209-NODE-1209-length-32616-cov-3.487761_pt1 | contig 32616 bp, 24 predicted proteins | sample MGYA00521084_ERZ808240 | MGnify/ENA primary metagenome ERZ808240 (study PRJEB31516, sample SAMN03275571) | gut metagenome | biome: mammalia-associated habitat; material: feces | host: Papio cynocephalus | place: Kenya | collected 2012-08-06 ... | reverse complement strand
ATGAAACACCCTGCAATCAGCCACATCGTGACCTGCGATATGTACACATCGCAACTTCAATCTGTACACATCGCAACAGGCTGTCTGCCTGAGCTGTGTTGAAGCTACTTGATTTTGGAGGTTATGGGGTTGCGCACTCCTTTGTGTCCTACCAGGTAGGCCTTGGCTGTGCCTATGCGGAGAAAAAGGTCGAGCCTCACGGGAATGTGGTTCTTGTCATCGGTAACATAGAATGTAACCACTTCCTTTTCCTTGCCTTTCTCGTATTCCACGAACGAGAGCACCAGGCAACGGTAGGTGGCACTGCCGTTCTTCATCTTCAGGTTTTTCCGGCCCCTGTAGATGAGGGTCTGCGTGCTGATGCCGTCGCCGTCGGTCATGGTGAATTTTATCTTGTGTCCTTTCTTGTAGCCCGAAGTGTCAAACGAGCGTGCACGCAGCATGATGCTCAGCATGTCAAAGATGCACAGGTTGTCGCTCTCTGTCTTCCAGCTCACCACGCCGTGTGGATTGATATATCGCTGACGAGCATGGGCACGGCCGTTGCTGTAGCTGAACCATACGTTGCGTTGGCGATATGACTTGTCTTCAAGGTCGGTCTTGGAGTAGTAGCGTGGCAACATGTCGGCCTGTGTCACGATGCTTGTGAGTGTGTCGCGCAGCACAAAGAATCTGTCGGCCTGCGACGAGCCGCGTGTGAGCAGGCGTGTGCGATAGGCCGGCTGTCCGTTGTAGATGGTCGAGGTGATGCTCATCGAAGCCGAACCTGCCTTGACCCACACGAACTTCCAATTGTAGTACAGGTCGTATTGTAGCGTTTCGCCGCTCTTGAAAGCCGTGTTGTCCACACTCTGGGCTCTTGCTGCCGATAGGACGAGGCTCAAGGCCATCACCAATGCCCACACTCTACCGGTTCTTGTCTCTTTCACGTTGCGCATTTCTATTTTGGATTGTTTTCTTCTTGTCGGGCTTTTGTTTGGTGATTTCCAGCGGCTTCTGCCTAATGATGGGCACGGCCCTGATATCCCAGTCCTGCTCTACGTCCCATAAGGCACGTAGATTGAGCTTGTGAGGATAATAATAGGTCTCTTCGGGCAATGTGCCGGATTCGTAGTCGCCACTATCCCATTTGCCGTTGCCGTTGCGGTCGATGAAGAGCCTCACATAGTAGCTTCCGGGTTTCAGAAAGTAGAATTCGGCACGTCCGTCCTTGCTTCGCACACTCCGCAACGGTTTGTCGGCAGAGCTGAGAAGCTCCACAACGGCCATGGTGTCTTCCACACCCTTGAGGTTGAGAAATAGTGAGGCGTAGGTGTCGAGGCTGGGCACACTGATGTTGTATTTCTGGGCATTCGATGCCTGACCATATATATTAATGAATGCTGCTGAGTCGATAACCAGCTGGTACTCCTGCTGGGGACGCCATTCGGCATATAGGGTTGCGCGGAACAGGGATAAGGGATGTGGCTTCAACAGATAGCCGGCCTCATGGTAGGTTGAGTCGATGCGCAGCTGCAGATGTATTTTGGTTGTGTCGATAGATGCGATAGGTTCCTTGCCCACCAGTGTAAGGTTCTCGTCGGGAGCTATGGTGGTTGTGCCGGTGAGCTTCAGCTCAAACGGAGGCACAGGCATACGGGTTTGATAGGGCTGGTTCTTCTTTTTCAGCCTCTCCTGTTCCTTTTTCCACTTCTTTTCCTGCTCGGCCTGCAGTTTCAACTGCTTGGCCCGCGAAATCTTGGATACGAAACTGATGGTGTCGGTGCGCTCGGCCAGTTGTCCCGTGGTGTCGGTTTCGAGATAGGTATAAGTGGCCAGCAGAGTGTCCTGGTGTACAAGTGCCGTGTCTTTCAACCAGTAGGAAAGGGTGTCGTTGCCCTGGGTGCGTACCAGAGCAATGGCATCTTTCTCGTCGAAATTCAGCCCTTTCAGCTTCGGGATCTCGGTCGACGGTGCAGTGAAATACACATCGAAATGCTCCGGCACCGGCCTTTCGGTCTTCAGCAGATGCCTTTCCTGATGGCTTTCCAAGAAGGCCATCAACACCAGATTGTCGGGGGTGTAATGGGTGAAGTGAACAATGCGGATGCTGTCAATGTGGATGCTGTCGTGCCAAACCGTGTCGGGACGCACGTCGGGATAGCTGCCCGTCTCGAACACTTTGGGCAGAAAGGCAATGCGTTCGCTCTTTTGTGAAAAGGCAAAGTTGCCGTCGGCATCCTCGAGGGCATAGGCACGGTATCGGCCGGGAGCCACACCTTTTACAATGAACTCGCCGCTCCCGTTGGTGCGTGCCACACGCACGAATGGACGTTTCAGGAAAGCCGAGTCTGTGGTGTCGCTATGAAGACCTACCAGAATTCCCTTAACGGGCTCTAAGTTGCGTGCGTCAAGCACCTTGCCTGCCACTTCCATGGTGTCTGTGGTGTTGCCAGTTGAAAACACAAATGTGTAATGGCCCAAGGGGTTTCCCTCGTTATTGTCGACGATGGCATCCGAGAAGTCTATGGTGTAGGTTGTGTTGTCTTTCAGCGAGTCCTGTAGGGATACCTTGATTTTCTTTCCCAGACCTGTTATCTCGGGCTGGTTCAGCTGTGGCGGACTTACCACGACTTTTTCCGAGGCATTCTCTACTTTGATAAATTCGTTGAAGTAGATCTCCACTTTCTTGCTCTTAGTGTTGAGATTGCCATATTTAGGGGTTGAGCCGACCACCATCGGAGGGGTTTCGTCGTAAGGCCCGCCATCGGGACTTCCGGGGCTTGCACATCCTAAGGCGAGCAATGCGGCAAAAAAGAGAACGCTGAGTAGGCGGCTTAGCTTCATGTGCTTGCTGTTACTTGTTCAGGCCGATGAGTTCGTCCATGATGTTCCTGTTATTGCAGAGGCGGGGCACTTTGTGCTGGCCTCCCAACTTGCCTTTTCCCTTCAGCCAATCATCAAAGAGGCCGGTGCGGGCTGTAATGACCTCCAACGGCTGTAAGGTGATGTTTTTGCTGCGTTTGGCCTCATAGTCGGAGTTGATTTTCTGCAATGCCTCGTCCAACACGGTGGCAAAGTGCTCCACGGAATCGGGCTTTACACGGAATTCTATCATCCATTGATGCCGGCATTTGGCATTGGCATCCATAAAGATGGGGGCAGCGGTGTATTCGCTGACTATGGCTCCTGTTGCCTTGCATGCTTCGGCCAGCCCTTTCTCTGCATTGTCAACGATGAGCTCCTCGCCAAAGGCATTGATGAAGCTCTTGGTGCGGCCGCTGATGACAAACTTATAGGGACGTACGGAGGTAAACTTTACGGTGTCGCCTATCTGATAGCGCCACAGTCCGCACGTGGTAGTGATGACGATGGCATAGTTCTTTCCGGTCTCTACTTCCCATAATGGCAACACCCGGGGATGGTCTTTGCCCACTTCCTCAAGCGGAATGAACTCGTAGAAGACCCCGTAGCCGGTCATCAGACGCATGGCCTTGTCGGATGGATCGTCTTGGAGCCCGAAGAATCCTTCACTGGCATTGTAGGTCTCCATGTAGTGCATCTTGTCCGAAGGAATGAGCTTTTCGTAGGTTTGCCTGTAGGGCGTAAAGGCCACGCCTCCGTGGAAGAACACTTCAAGATTAGGCCAGATGTCGGTGACATGGTCCTTGCCTGCAAGTTCCAACATGCGGCTCAGCACGGAAAGCATCCACGAAGGAACACCACTCAAATTGGTGACGTTCTTGTTCATGGCCATACGTGCTATGAGGTCGCGCTTGGTCTCGAAGTCAGACAATAAGGCTATCTTCTTGGGTGGTATCCTTACCATGTTGGCCAGGGGATTGATGTTTTCAATCAGGATGGCACTCAAGTCACCCACCAGACTCTCGGGAACGTTGTAGTTGGGTTCGTGACTTCCGCCCAGAATCAGTGCGCGTCCGTCGAAAAGTCTGCTTTGTGGATTGTTGTGAAGATAATAGGCCACAACATCCTTTCCGCCGGCATAGTGGATGCCTTGCAGCCCTTCCTGGCTCACGGGTATATACTTGCTCTTGTCATTGGTAGTGCCCGACGACTTGGCATACCACTTTATGCGACCCGGCCACAGTATGTCCTTCTCGCCATGTCGCATACGGTCGATATAGCCTTTCAGGTCTTCGTAGGTGCATACCGGCACATCTTTGGCAAATTGCCCCATTCTGTGCCGGCTGCCTGTTGCAACAGTCTTTGCAACAGACGGCGTTGCACATCATCGGCGTTTCGTTCGCACTGCTCGGAATGGCGGTAGCGGCTTTCGAAATAAGGACGTATAAGAGATGTTATGCTCATTGTCTGGTCTTCGTAAAGTTCGAATCAAGAGCAAAATTAATGGAAAGTTTCGAGAAAGCCAATAAACATCAGGCTTTTTATGGCGGCAAGGAAAGGCAAGGGCGGGCAATGTATGTAGAGACTTCTGTGCCTATCTGCCATCCCGCGGGGATGGTGTGTGCTGCCGACTGGCAATGTTGCGGGGATGATGTTCCAATATTTCCTGACGCAGGCGCGAGCGGTCTATGTGGGTGTAGATCTCGGTTGTGGCAATGCTTTCGTGTCCAAGCATGGCCTGGATGGCACGTAGGTCGGCACCTCCTTCCAACAAATGGGTGGCAAAGCTGTGGCGAAGCGTGTGGGGACTGATGTCTTTGTCAATTCCCGCAGCCTTTGCCAAGGCTTTGATGAGGCAGAAAACCATGATACGTCCGATGTTTTTGGTATGCCGGCGAACAGTGATGAACACATAGTCGGCATATTCGGGCGGTATGTCCAGCATGTTGCGGTCAATGAAATAGTTTTGCAGCTCCTTGACGGCACGCGGCGAAATGGGCACAAGACGTTCCTTGCTGCCCTTTCCGAAAATGCGGATATAGCCTTCCTGCAAATACAGATTGGAAATTTTTAAATGGCAAAGCTCGCTGACACGCAAGCCACAACTGTAAAGAGTCTCAATGATAGCACGATTTCTCTGCCCTTCCTTTTTGCTTAGGTCAATGCACGAAATCATGCGGTCTATCTCTTCAACCGAAAGGACCGATGGCAGATGGAAGCCAATCTTGGGGGATTCAAGCAGCTCGGAAGGGTCGTCATCTATTAGGTGTTCCAACATCATGAAGCGGTATAGCGAACGCACACCGCTCAGGATGCGGGCTTGCGAACGGGGCTCTATGCCTATGTCGTGCAGGCCTGCGGCAAACGCTCTGAGGTCTTCAATGCGGGCTTCTTGCGGCTGCAGACCCGAGTTGCCGAGAAAAACGAGCAGTTTTTCTACATCGCGCAGGTAAGCATCCACCGTATTGGCGGAAAAAGACTTTTCCAAAAGCAGGTAACTATGGTAACGTTTCAACAGTCCTTCACGCTCGGCAGAGCGGATGCCGTCAAGATTATTGCCGTCGGATGTCGCAGTTTTGGAGATATTTTTCATAACTTTGCCACTATATGGAGCAAAAGTAGCAAAATCGGAAAGAATAGCATCTATGAGAATACAAATAATTAACGGTCCCAACCTGAACCTGCTTGGTGTGCGCGAACCCGAGATTTATGGTAGCGAGGGTTTTGATACCTGCCTGAGCCAATTGCGGGCAGCTTATCCGGAGATACAAATCGATTACTTCCAAAGTAACGTGGAGGGGTTTATGATAGACAAGATACATGAGGTCGGGTTCAGCTATGATGGCATCATCCTTAATGCAGGTGCCTACACGCATACATCCGTAGCGCTTCATGATGCCATCCGTTCCATTACAACACCTGTGGTAGAGCTGCATATATCAAACGTTTTCCGGCGCGAAGCATTCCGTCACCACTCCATGATATCTCCCGCCTGCAAAGGAGTTATCTGCGGCTTTGGAATGAATGGCTACCGCCTTGCAATCGAAGCACTTGTAGACTACAAGAAACAAAGTTGAGACGCTATTCTGCCGGCATGGATTTGGAAGACTATATACTGTCTCACATAGACGAAGAGAATCCCTATATGGCCCGCCTGTACAGGGAGACCAACATTTATCTTGTCCGCTCCCACATGGCTTCCGGACATCTGCAAGGGTGCTTTTTGAGAATGGTGGTACAGATGATACGTCCGCACCGCATATTGGAGATTGGGACCTATACAGGTTATTCTGCACTCTGCATGGCTTCGGCCTTAACTGACAATGGAAAGATAGTCACTTACGAGATAAATGACGAGCTGGAAGACTTCACCCGAACGCGCTTGGAGCAATCACCATGGGCCGAACATATCGAATTCAGGATAGGGGATGTATTAAAGGATCTGGACAAAAGCGAGCGTTTCGACATGATATTTATAGACGGGAACAAACGCCAGTACAAGGAATATTACGAAATGTCGTTAAATGTTCTTGAAGATGGCGGGTTCATATTGGCAGACAATACACTGTGGGATGGTCATGTCGTAGATTCTGAATACGATAATGACGCACAGACGCAAGGAATATGTGCTTTTAACGATTTCGTGGCACAAGACAAACGGGTGGAAAAAGTGATTCTGCCTCTACGCGACGGCATGACTCTCATACGGGTAAAGCCAAAGTGGCAGCAACCACTTGCAAACTAATATATATAGCTCTTTGGTCAGTGGAATTGTCATTTTTCTTGTGAAGCTGCATGTTTTCAGAGAAATGTAACAAAATAAACGGGAAAATGGCATACATGTCAGATGATTTTGTGTAACTTTGCCCCAAAGTTAAACGATAAATGTTTTAATCTATGCAAAGTAAATTGTACTTGACGCTGACATTAGCTGCTGCAGCTATGCTTACAACTTCATGCAGCAAGATGGGCGCATTGTCATCAGACAATTTTTCTATCAATCCCTCTCCGCTTGAATCTGTGGGCGGTCAGGTTCCTGTAACCATTAATGGCCGTTTTCCTCAGAAATATATGAAGAAAAAGGCTACAGTAACTGTTACCCCGGTATTGAAATGGCAAGGCGGAAGTGCCCAAAGTGAACCGGCTACGTTCCAAGGCGAAAAAGTAGAGGGTAATGCTCAAACCATTTCCTACCGTGTAGGCGGCAACTACACGATGAAGGCCAACTTCAAGTATGTTCCTGAAATGGAAAAGAGTGACTTGTACCTGACTTTCAATGCAAAGAAAGGCAAGAAAACCGTCAAGATCCCCGATGTAAAGATCGGCGAAGGCGTAATCTCTACGTCCGAATTGGTTAATCGCACACTGAAGAGTGCCGGAACGGCTTTTGCACCCGATGCTTATCAGCATGTAATCAAGCAGAAACAAGAAGCAAGCATCAAGTTCTTGATTCAGCAAGCTAAGATCAGAAACAGCGAATTGAAAGGCGTTTCTGTTCAGCAGTTCATCCAAACATTAAAGGATATTCAGGCTGATGAAGAACGCAAGGCTTTGGAAAACATCGAAATTTCGGCATATGCATCACCTGATGGCGGTATGAAGCTGAATACACAAGTAGCTAAGAACCGTCAGAAATCAACTGATAAATATGTTAAGAACCAACTCAAGAAAGTACGTTTGGATGCTAATGTGGATACAAAATATACCGCAGAAGACTGGGATGGCTTCAAGGAATTGGTTTCTCAATCCAATATGCAGGACAAGGAAGTTATCTTGCGTGTACTTTCCATGTATCAGGATCCTGAAGAGCGTGAGCACCAAATCCGCAACTTATCTGCAGCGTTCACTGATTTGGCAAAAGAAATTCTTCCGCAATTGCGTCGTTCACGCATGACCATTAATTACAATTTGATTGGTCGTAGCGATGAAGAAATCCAGGCACAATACAAATCTGATGCCTCCAAGTTGAGCGTTGAAGAATTGCTCTATAGCGCAACACTGACCGACAAAGCCGATGAAAAGGAAGACATCTACAAGAAAACAGCTCAGGTCTATCCCAATGACTATCGTGCTTACAACGACTTAGCCACTATGGCCTATGCCAACGGTAAATATAGCGAAGCCAAGGATTACTTGAAGAAAGCATTGTCTGTAAAGGCAAATGCCGCAGAACCCAATGTTAATCTTGGTTTGATTTCATTGCTGGAGAACGATCTTGCAACAGCTCAAACCTACTTGTCGAAAGGCAGTGGTAGCGCAGCGTTGAACGAAGCTCTTGGAAATATGTATTTGAAACAAGGCAATTATGCACAAGCTGTCAAATCCTTCGGTGACACGAAGAGCAACAGCGCAGCTTTGGCACAAATCCTTGCAAAGGACTATATGAAGGGTGCTGAGACACTGGCAGCCGTACAGAAGAAAGATGCCATGACAAGTTACCTGAAAGCTATCATTGCAGCCCGTACCAACAACAACAGCCTTGTTGTCGACAACCTGCGTGATGCAATTGCAAAGGACGCCTCTTTGGCCGACTATGCTTCTAAAGACTTGGAGTTTGCAAAGCTTCAGAATGATGCTACGTTCAAGACTTTGACGAGCAAATAACTAATTTGACGAATCAAGCGGAATGCCGCTTACAAAATAAGGTCCGCTCAGAAAACGAGCGGACCTTATTGTTTAATACAATACAGCCGCACATGATGAGAAAATCTCTTTTCAGCCTTATGGCTCTCTTATTTATACTTGTCTCTGCATGCAGCAAAGGTGGCAATTCGGTTACAGTTAAAGGTAGCTTTCGCCATTTGCAAGACGGACAATTTTATGTGTTCAGTACAGATCCTGCCTGGGGCAGTTTTGATACAATACGTATATCAGATGGGGCGTTCAGCTTTACACATGAATTGTATGACACGGTATTGCTTACCGTTCAATACCCTAATTTCTTGCAAATGCCTATTATAGCTATTCCCGGAAAGACAATCACAATCAAGGGCGATGCCAATAATTTACTATCAACACGTATATCCGGCTCAGAAGAGAATGAGGCACTTTCGGACTTCCGCCGTTCTATCATGAAGAAAACACCAAGCGAGGTAAAACGTCTGGCCGAAGACTTTATCATTCACAATCCGGCAAGTTACGCTTCAATGGCTGTGTTGGAGAAATATTTCCTTTCGGAAGAGAAGGCCGATTATGCCCGCATAAGCAAGTTGTTGCGTCTCATGTCGGGCAAGGCACCCGGCCGTGCTTCGCTTCAAATGCTGCAACGCAGGCTTTCAGGGCAATTAAATTGCCGAACCGGAAACAAGTTACCTGCATTTTCAGCTGTTACTGTTGATGGAAAGAAAGTCAACAATGCTACGATCAAGAATCATTATGCTCTTATTACGCTTTGGGCTACGTGGAGCTCAGAGATGTCCGACCCTATGCGGGCACAGCGTTCTGTTTTGCGCCAATATCTTGACAGCATACGAATTATCAATATATCCCTTGATGCAGATACGACAGAGACTTTGCGGCGTGTCAGAGCAGACTCGATTCCCGGGTATATGATTTGTGACCGCATGTCCTGGCAGTCACCATTGGCTCGTACTTTCGGAGTGCGCTATTTGCCTACCAATATACTTGTCGACCGCAGCGGGCGCATCATAGGAAGGGATTTGAACGATACAGACTTGCCATTAGAGTTGGAAAAGGCTTTCAAACATTAGCGGTTGTCCATTATGCTAGTACATCTATTCAGTGCAGCTGTCAACGGATTGGTTGCAACCATCATTGAAATCGAAGTAAACACTTATCGTGGCCAAAAGCTTCTGATATCCGGATTGCCTGATACGGCAATCCGCGAAAGCTACAGCAGGGTGACGAGTGCCATCACCAACAGTGGCTACAAGCATCCGCAGCAGTCAATCATTATTAATCTGGCTCCTGCCAATCTGCGGAAAGAGGGCACTGCATACGATTTGCCGATTGCCATAGCAATGATGGTTTGTGCCGGAATTGTTGGCCGCGACAAGCTATCCAAAACGCTTTTGCTCGGAGAGTTGGGACTTGACGGAACTCTGCGCCCCGTGTGTGGCTGTCTTCCTATTGCCATTGAAGCCCGTGCGAGAGGATTCGAAAATCTGATAGTGCCAGTTGCCAATGTCCGTGAGGCTGCTGTGGTTGATCGACTGAAAGTATATGGCGCACGCCATATTATCGAGGTTGTTGACTTCTTGAATGGAGAAGATTCCTTGCAGCAAACGGAAGTTGATACTCGCGCTGAGTTTTACCGTCATCAAACCGATTTTGAAACAGACTTTAGTGAGGTCCGTGGTCAGGAAAGCGTTAAACGTGCTTTTGAAATAGCTGCAGCCGGAGGTCATAATCTCCTGCTTATAGGCAGCCCCGGCTGTGGAAAGTCTATGATGGCTAAGCGTATGCCGACCATTCTGCCGCCGTTGTCACTGTCTGAAAGCTTGGAAACAACGCAGATTCATTCCGTGGCCGGCCTGTTGCCATCGCAGATATCTCTTATTTCGCAACGGCCTTTTCGCAGCCCTCATCATACAATTTCAGATGTAGCGTTGATAGGAGGCGGGGCGACTTTCCGTCCCGGAGAAATATCATTGGCCCATAATGGCGTGCTCTTTCTTGACGAGCTTCCCGAGTTCAGCCGTTCGGCACTTGAGACGCTCAGGCAGCCTCTTGAGGATCGTCTTATTTCTATCAATAGAGCTAAATATCACATCGAGCTTCCGTGCAGTTTCCAACTCGTGGCAGCCATGAATCCTTGCCCGTGTGGCTACTACAATGATCCCAAGCATCGGTGTGAGTGCTCTCCGGGTCAGATAAAGCGTTATATGAATAAGATAAGCGGTCCATTGCTTGACCGCATAGATATTCAGTGTGAAGTGGTTCCGCTTTCATTCAGTGATTTGTCATCAGCGTCTCCGGGTAAAAACAGTGCCGAGATAAGGCGTAATGTCATGGCAGCACGAGAGATGCAGACCAAGCGTTTCAAGCATGTGCCCCACATCCATTGCAATGCGCAAATGAATTCTAAATTGCTGCATGACTATGTCCTTCCTGATGAAAGCGGAATGTGCATACTGCGCACGGCTATGGAAAGGTTCAGCATGTCGGCCCGTGCCTACGAGAAGATTCTTAAAGTGGCACGTACCATTGCAGACCTCGAAGGTTGCGAAAGGGTTACCGGTTTTCATATATCCGAGGCTGTGGGTTACCGCAGTCTTGACCGTGCCAATTGGGGTGAATAGCACTCTGTGTGTATATCGACTGTGTTGGTATACACACAGAGTGCTATTGTAATGCAGGCAAGTGCAGTTTGCTGAATGATTCTAATGCTATAGCTGTTGCTACAAACAATAATCGGGTGTGCCATTCGGCACACCCGATTATTGTTTGTAAGGTTTTAGCCTTTTGTTGCTTGCAGTATTACTTAACGGCTATTTTCTTTTTGCCTACGATGTAGAGTCCTTTCTTCAAGCCTTTGGTGGCTTCCGAAGTCTTTACATTGCGCTTGACAAGTTTCCCGTCTATTGTGTAAACATTAACGATGGTGTTCTTTACTGTTTCAACAGTCTTGATGGCATCAATCTTACCGTTGATTACGATTTGCAGGTCTGTCTCACCTTCCTGCGGTTCAATCAATGTCGGGTTGATATATCCGCTCAGTCCGTTGATTACAGTGCTGCTTGTCGTCAAGTGGATTCCGTCGTATGTTACATAGCCCATGCGCTTCTTGTTGAGTGCAATCTTGTCGAGAGTACCAACCAGTCCGTTCACAGTGAGGGCTTCGGTGATGATGTCATTGTAGCGCGGGAATACTATCGGCATGGATTCGCTGATGCTGCTGTCATACTCCTCGTAGTTGCCTACGGTAATGATAAACGGTTCACCTGCCTTAAAGGTGTTCTTTTTTGTCAGTTCAACGATGGTCTTGCCTTCCTCGTCGATGGTAAGGTTCTTCAGCGTGTAGGTTGTAACGTCAGGGTTCAGGTCTGCCAAGGTAGCACCTTCTTCCTCCATGTTGAATGGCAAAGTGAGCAGCTGCATGCTGTTTTGCGGCATATAGATAGAAGCCATGTCATCTTCGATTTCGGTGAGAGTCCATTCAGAAGCTGCCGAATTGGCCGACCAGGACACGAGCAGCTTGTCACCTTCTTGTGCATGGAAGCCACAGGGTTCTGTATTGCTTTCTTCCTGTGAGATGATGGCCACCTTGCCCTTGGAGATGTATTTGACAATGTATGCAGCGGTGTCGGCATTGCATATCAGCGGACGGTTGGCATCGCCTTTGCCGCGATAGGCTCCTATGTAGTGTGTCGTCAAGAAGTTCTGGATGGCATATTCGCCTGTCTTGCCTTCTATGGGCACGAAACGCCACATGGCAGAAGCCTGTCCCTCGTAGGGCTGTGCATCGTCTGCGCCTTTCCAGTTGATGACGTCACCGCTGTTGGCCGTGTTCATGTAGAGAGCAACGCCGTCAGAGTAGAAGCCTTCAGATGCGCAGGTGATATAGTACCACTTGTCGGGCTGCACGGTGTTCAGCTTGGAAACATAGGTTTCGTGAGCCTTTTCAAGTGTTTCGATAAGCCCGTCTATCTCGGCCTTGGTAGGCTTGTCTGTAACACTGTTCTGCACATTGTCGTGAGCTGTCTGCAGTTCATCAATGACATTCTGGTCGGGTGCATAGGCAACCTTGGATGGGTCTACTTCGGCTTCGGCCAGTTCGTCTTCGATTTCGCCGAGTTTAATCTTCAGGGCTGCATTGTCGGCATAGAGGGCCAGCACGTCGTTGACGGCATTCTTGAGTCCCTGATATGCTTTCATCGACAATTCCTGGTCTTTGAGGTTTTCCGTCGCTGCTATTTCCTGATAGAGCTTGTCGGCGGCATCTTTCATGCCGTCAACGTAGTTCACCTGTGCTCTGTCGCCGAGTTCGTACATCTGGAATTCTGAAGCGTTCCATGTGATGCCGGTCACTTCGGGTGAACGGAACAGGCGGTTGATGCGGTCGGCCTCGCTTTCGGGACGGCTGGAGTTGGTGGTGCGCTTGACAACGAGCCTTACATATTTGTATTCTTTGCCCAGATCTATGTTGTCGGAGCGGAAGTATGCCAGTGCGCTGTTGGCTTTGGCTCCTTCGTTGAGTTCGGTAATGCTGTCCCACGAGTCTTGGTCGGCATTGTCGGTGCTGGCTCCGAGCTGGTCGTCGTTGGTGGCAAAGATGGCAATCTGTGTGGGAGAATCACTCCATGTTGCGTTGTTTCGTCCGGTATATTCAAAGAAGAATTTGCTTACGGGGTGCTCAAATTGAACTTGCAAGTTGTGATATCCTGTGCCTGTATGTGGATAGGCCTCAGGGTTAGAGTTCATAAGATCCTCCCATTCACCCACGGTAATGTTAGGTGACTTCATGCCGAAGTCTTGCCCGTCTTCATTGGAGTTGTACCATATACTGTGAAATACAGTGTTGTAGTTGTCGTCAATCAGATTGGCGAGCGTGCCGCCTTGGCTGGGTTGCGAGCTGTTGGCACTCATCTGGTCTTCCTTATAGATAAGGCGCGAACCTACTACGCTGCTGTAGAGCTTGCGTCCCTTTCGTACGAGAGTGTCCATCATGCTTGCCAGTTGTGAGCGGTCAACATAGAGGGCCTTGACTCCTGCAAGTGCGTTCTGGAGCTCTTCGATGGTTTGCTGTGTATAGGCTGTTTCGTCCAGGTTGTTGTGTACATCGAGCACTGCTTTCAGCTTGTCGGCGGCTTCTTTCATGCCGGGAATGCTGTTGACAAGAGCGGCACTTCCGCGTCCGTAGAGTTGGAATTCGGTGAGGTTCCACGAGATACCTGTGATGTCGGGGCTGTTGAACACGCGGTTGATATTGCGGTCCTGTCCGTCAAGGTCTGCGTTGTTGGTGCCGAGAACCACAAAGCGTATATACTTGTAGTCTTTGCCCATGTCAATGTCGGACGAGTTGTATGTAACGTGAGATGCGCCACGTGTGGGGAACTTGACATCCACAACGTTGTCGGGAAGTTCGCGGTTGTAGGTCTCCTTATAGTACGACTTGTCGGCCATAGTCACTATCTCGTCCCATTTCGTTTCGTCGGCATTGTCGGTGCTGGCTCCCAGCTGCTCGTCGTTGGTGGCGAGTATCTTGATGTAGTTGGGTGTGTCAGACCATGTGCCGCTGTTGCGGGTGATGAACATAAAGTTGAACTTTGACTCGGGCACATTCAGGCGGAACTGTATGTTGTGGTAGCCGATGCCGGTTCCACCGTTCTTTTCATTGTATTCCTTCCATTTGTCTTCTGTCATGTCCTTGTCTTTCATTGATGCTGCATCGCCGTCGGCCCATTGTGAGTGGAATATGGCTTCACCGTCTTCGCTGTCGCCGTCGATGAGGTAGCTCAGGGCTTTTCCGCTGGTTGAGTTGACCGATACCTGGCCTCCTTCGTTGTTGGCTGCGTTGGTAATCATCTTGTAGGCAACCACGTCGTTATAGATGGTGTTGGCTTCTTTCAGCATCTTCACCATTTCTTCCTTGATAACCGTGCGGTCCACATATAGCTCTTTGATTTTTTCAACTGCTGCTTCGAGGGCTGCCACATCGGCTGTTGTGGCTGTGAGGTTGGCAATCTTTTCGGCTGCGGCCTTTACGAGTGCGTCGTAGTTGTCACAGGCATCTTTCATGCCTTCCACTGTATAGTATTCGGAAGTCTGTGCGGGAATGCCGTTATAGATTTGCAGTTCGCTCAGGTTGAATGTGATACCTGTCACGCTGGGAGAGGCGAATGCGTTGCTGCGGTTGCCGCCGTCCACGCAGGTGGTGTTCTTGATGACGAAGCGCAGATATCTGTAGTCTGACCCCAAGTCTATTACATCCGATTCGAACTTGGCCGCGGCAACGTTGGCCGGGAAGTCGGTATTTGCCTTGGTCAGGTCAGTGATGAGTGTCCACAAGGTAGAGTCGGCTGCAGCCGTGCTCTTGGCCAGTTCGTCGTCGTTGGTGGCGTAGATGGAGATGTAGTTGGGCGAGTCTGTCCATCCGCTTGTGTTGTTACGTCCGATATAGTTGAACTTGATTTTGTTGACCTGTGTGCGAAGGTCGAACTGCAGGTTGTGCCATCCTTTGCCTTCGATCTGGGGTGCTGCCCATTCGGCTTTCCATTCCGAGTGTACGCAGGTGTTGATGTTGCCGTCGATGAGATAGCTGAACGGGCCTCCATCGCTGGGGCTGTTGGCATTGCCACTTATCTGATCGCCGTCTTTGAGCAGTGCAATATAGTCGTTGGCAAGTTGCCGTGTGGCCTTTGAAGTCTTTATCAGCTCGTTGAGCAGGTCGGCTGCTATCTGGCTTTCGGCCGAGGCTTCGATTTCCTTGATAAGGCTTTCGTCGGTTATCTTGTGAACATACCACGACGATGTGGTGTTGACACCTCCGGTCCAGGTCACGATGTTTCCGGTCTTGGCTGCGCCGCCCGACACTCCGTCTACTGTATATCCCAGCGGGTTTTCGGTGTTGGCAATGAGCCATTGCTGTGTGCCTACCGATGTGAATATCTGCGGTGTGCTTTCCACGGCTGTCTTTTGCACGGTGGCTGTTCCCGGTGTGGTAGAGAGGTATTCCTGTGTTGCCACGCTCTGCACTGTGAAGGTTCCGTCGCCCAGGTCGGTCACTTTGAACAGGCTGTAGGCGTCTTTTTCGTTATAGGCTCTCCATCTCAGGGTGCTTTGTGTGGCTGCCTGCATGCACATGCGTGTCTCTTGCTGTTCTTCGAAGCCGGCATAGGCGCTGATAAAGTTGTAGTATCCGCTGGTCATGCCTATGAGGGCTTCCTTGGCTTCGTTGTAGGTTTTGGTGAGTTCTTCATAGATGGCTGCCATGTCGCCGTTGCCTGTCAGCAGTGCGTCTTCGGCTTTGTTGTAGGCTGTGTGATAGGCTTCTGCCTTGTCTTGCGGATAGTATCCGGGGTCGGTGCCGGCTACTATTGACAGGCCTTCGTCCTTGATTTTGTCTACAAGCACTTGCAGCAGTTGTGACGGCTCGGTGACTTCGTGTCCCGGGTATAGCTGGAATTCGCTCACGTTGAAGGTGACTCCGGTGATGTCCGGGTAGGTAAACATGCGCCAGGATACTGTGTTGCAGGTGTTGGTGTTCTTGACTACGAAGCGGATATATTTGTAGGCTTCGTTCATGACGATTGCAGGTGATGTGTAGAGTCCTGCAGCGTTGGTGGGGAACCCTTCCTTGAGTTCGGTGATGAGGTTCCACTTGTCGTTGGGGCTCACGTCATACTTGGGCGATGCTCCCAGCTCGTCGTCGTTGGTGGCATAAATGACAATGTGGGTGGGGTTGTCGTGATAGGTGTCGTTGTTTCGCCCTATGTAGCGAAAGAAGAATACGTCCACGGCCTCGTCCAACCTGACTTGCAGGTTGTGATATCCCGTACCTGTCTTGGGAGCCTCGTCGGCTGCAAAGTCTGTTGACCATACAGAGTGGAACAAGGTCTCGATGTTTCCGTCTATGAGGTTTTCATAGTTGGAGCCGTCACCCGGCGATTCATCGCCTCCGCTCTGTGCGTTCGAGACAATCTGTCCCGTACCGTCGTTGAGCACACGTGTAAGCAATGGTTCGTCCATGCTCCAGGTATAGACCTTGTCTTCCGGGGCAGGAGCCTTGCCTGCATGTGCTTCAAGTGCATTCAGGCCGAAGCCGCCCAGCAGGAGCAGCGTCAGCATCATAAAGTACTTTCTCATGCTTTTGATTTTAAATTTGACATTGTGTGTGGTTATATAATATTGTTTTGTCCTTTTTGATTCTGTTGGCAATGACATGTGTTTACCTTATATAATAAGGTGTAGCTCGGAAGACCTGTGTTTAACTTCTGTTGTGGTGTGTGCCAACAGCAGGTTGCAAAGATAGCGATTAGATGTTAAACTGAAACGATTTTGAGATAGAAATGTAACATCAACGACAAAAATGAGATGTTAAACTGATTGTTCGGGCTGATGTGTGTGCCCGATGGTGCTTCTTGCCGGTGCAGCATGGGTGGTGACATCCGGGCCTTTCGGATGAGTGCCGGCACATTGCATGGTGTTTCCTGTACATGACACAGGTTGTTTCACCTACATGACACAGGTTGTTTCACCTACATGAAACACATTGTTTCCTGTACATGTCACACATTGTTTCACCTACATGAAACAGGTTGTTTCCTGTACATGTTGCAATGGCAATATGTACACATCGCAACCTGTGATGCGGCAGAAGCCTATTTGCGGGTCATGGCTTCCGAAGGTTCGGTCTCGTGGTGGTAGGGTTCGCCATGCAGGATGGTCAGTGCCCGATAATACTGTTCGAGGAAAAGAAGACGTATCATCTGATGCGAAAAAGTCATTTGCGAGAGCGACAGATATTTGTCGGCTCGCCTGTAGACATCGTTGGAAAAACCGTAAGGTCCGCCGATAATAAATACCATGCGGCGGCTGCTTCCTTGAAGGTTTTTGTCGATGAAACGGGCAAATTCCACGGATCTTTTCTCCTTGCCCCGCTCATCAAGCAGTATAACCCGGTCGCCATCGTGCAGCTTTGCCAAGAGGTTGATGCCTTCACGTTCCTTTTGCTGTTCGGCATTCAGGCCGCGTGTGTTGCGCAGATCAGGCACCACTTCCATCTCGAACGGCAGATAGCGGCCGATGCGTCCCAGATAGTCGTCCATCAGGGCCGACAGATGCTTGTTCTGGGTCTTGCCCACCACAATCAGTAACGTCTTCATCTTTTTTAAGTACAAAGATAAGAAGATTCTTTCATACCCGTTTGGTAGACAATGGGAAATAGCTAACTTTGCAGCAATCTGCAAAGACTCTTTGCAATAGGCGCGTCACAACACAATAAAACCTTGACATATGAAGATGAAAAGTTTACTCATTACATTGGTAACATGGTGCTTCGCCTGTTGGGCCGAAGCGGCTGTAACCACCCCGCAGACAGGGGCCTACCGGCTGACGAGCGGGCGCTCGAGCTCTAAGATCATGGCTGTAAACAGTAGCGGAGAGCTGATTGTGTCGGCCAGAAAAGCCAACGATTTCAACCAGTTGTGGCTGGTCGAAAAGAAAGGCACCACTTATCTGCTGCGCAACATCGGCAACGGCCGCTATGTGCAGCCACAGACCAAGCTGAGCACCAAGTATGCCACCGACAATGCCAAAGCCACGTTCTACATCCGCAAGAACCTTGAAAAATCCGGTGACACCTATTATAACATCAGTTCGAAAAGCGACTTTTCGGGCACATCCTGCCTTCACGAAGACGCATCAGCGCGGGTGGTGCCCTGGTCGGCCGGCGATGGTTCGGCAGTAACAGGCAGTGAATGGAAGTTTGAAGCAGCCGACGACATCACGAAAGACCAGATCAAGGAGCGTTTCGATCGCCTTACGGGCAGCACACTTGTGGAAGAAGGCAAGTACTATCGCATCATGTCGCCCGAATACAACCGTGCACTCATAGAGACAGTCACGTCGCGTGGGGTGACAACCGATGAGACAGCCGACGATCTGACCCAGTACTGGACACTCGAAAAGCAGGGAACCGGATACTACATCAAAAATGCATATACCGGACGTTACCTGCTCAAACAAGGCGGAGTGGTCAGCACCCAATATCGCACCAACACCAAGCCCAACGGGGCATTCACCCTCAGCGTCAACAACAACTTCCCCTACGAGCTGCGATACAATATAGTGGACAACAAGACCATTGTGCTACACACTGCAGCCACACAAAACTATAATGCAGTAGGGTGGTATATATCCAACGGCACCGACAACCTGGCATCCGTATGGTATTTCCAGGAAGTCAATCCCTCCGAAGCCGATATTGAAGCGGCACAAAAAGAGTTTCAGGCACTGCAGGATGCACAGACCAACGAGCGCAAATACCGCCAGATGATGGCCACATTCTTTGACGACGATGCCTGCACCATCCTCAAGAGCGAATATCGGTCTATGGACGATGCAGCCCTGCGTCAGGCCATGAGCGAACTGCCATCCACCATACAGGAGGCCGCAGTCAAGATTAAAAACAATTCATGGTCCAAGTGGGAAAAAGAATTCCGCGTGGCATCCTACGGCATCTACAGCGACCCCTCATACTGGGCCAAGCAGCTGAAAATGTCGGCCTATGGCCGGCAAAACAACCCCACCGGCATCGTTGCAGACAAAAACCAGGTGCTTTATGTCTTCGTGGGCAGCAATGTGCCCACCGGAGCCACGCTGAAAATAGAGACTTCCAGCACGACAAGCGTCTTCGGAGACTACTCGAAGACACTGACAAAAGGACTCAACGTGGTGGTGGCTCCCGCCGACAACAGCCATCTGTTTGTCATGTATACCTCAAAGAACGGCACCGACATATCCCGATATGCCAACCTTGACATACACATCGAAGGCGGACGCGTCAACGGATTCTTCGACTGCACCAAATACAACAACAAGGACTGGGCACAGATGAAAGCCGACGGGCTCTTCAAGGCTCCCGTCATCGACGTGATGGGCGAGTATATCCACTGGCACATGAGCACCAGCTATGTGAAAAACAATGTACGCGACAAAATCACCGAAGTCATGGCCGTGTGGGACAGCACAGCCTATTGGGAACTCGACCTCATGGGACTCCTCAAGAGCGACAAGTATCCCGACATCTACGAAGACATATATCCGCGCAAGTTCAACAACAAGATGGAGTGTACAACCGTAACAAGCGAAGGCAGCTACATGTACTCCACATCCTACTATACCGGCTACAACGAATACTCTACCGGCAACATCCTGCAATACGACAATGTGATAAAAGGCGACGGAACACTATGGGGCCCGGCCCACGAAATAGGTCACAGCAACCAGGGAGCCATACGCATCGTAGGCACCACTGAGGTGTCCAACAATCTCTTTTCCAACATGGTGATGTATCGAACCGGCAAGTATACCACCCGCTACTGGAACATTCAGGAGATGCAACAATGGATGCCGCAGAAACTCTCGTGGCTCGAACTCTACGGCAAAAACAGCGAGCGCGAGACCATAGGACTCATGAACCGCATGTTCTTCCAGCTGTATCTCTACTATCATGCCCTGGGCAATCACCCCACATTCTACCAGGAAGTATTCAAAGCCCTGCGCAAATCGCCCCTCGTGCAACCCACATCACCGGCTATCACCTATGCCAAGGACGACTACCTTAAGTTTGCACGTGTGTGCAGCCAGGTGGCAGGTGAAGACCTTTCCGAATACTTCGAATACTGGGGTTTCTTCCGTCCCATAGAGAAATATCAGGTGGGCGACTATGCCACATGGCTGGTTACGGCCACACAAAAAGACATCGACGACACCAAGGCTGCCATTAAAGCCTGCGGGAAACCCAACGGCAACATCATCTTCGTGGAAGACCGCGTGACCGAAGAAATGGGACGTGACGGCAAGCCCAAGCGCACCCTCGAAAGCTATTCGGTGGCCAATTGCCGTAATGACATGGGGCAATATACCGATTTTCCCAAGCATCTCGAGGCCTCGGGATACATATACGTGGTCGATGCCCGTGGCTACGTCACCGTCACAAGCCTGGCCAAGAACGCCGTTGGTATAAAGGTCTACGACAAAGATGGCAATCTTGCCTATGTGTCGGCCAGCAGGAAGTTCATGCTGCCCTCCTACCTTGTCAGCGAAGGCGGATATACATTGGTGGCTGCACAATCCGATGGCACAGACGTCAAGATGTTTAACAAGAAGACCGATACCTACTATACGATGAATGTATATCGCGGCACAAATTCTCCTGTTGTGCGCTATACCGACGGCAAAGCCGAAAGTGCCACCATACCGGTGCTCAAGGACAACGACATTGCCGTGCTGGCCGAAGACAACGCACCCGAGCAGCTCACAACCATGCAAAACGTCATTGCTGCCGGCAATGTGGTCCACAACATGGTGCTCGACAACACACATCCCTTCTATGCCCCGCAGGACTTCACAGCCAAAAAACTGACCTTCAACCTCAGCTATAAGGCAGGCAACAACGCAATGACCCTTCCCTTTGCCATCAAACAGTCCGACCTCGCCGGCGACACTCAGATAAAAGCCTTCAAGGCAACCGAGGAGAAAGACGGCGTTAACTACATAGTCTTCGACGATAAAACCGATGAAATCGGAGCAGGTGTGCCGTTCCTCTTCTGCAACAACAGTAAAGAAGAGGGCATACGCAGCATCACTGCAACCGACGTTGCCATGGCCGGCAAGGCCGCGAGCATAAAGGGCGAAGAGATCACCCTCTATGGAAGCTTCATGCCGGTAACACTCACAAGCGGCAAATATCTGCTGAACGGTGCAGGGACATCCTTTGACCTGACAGCCGACAAGACCGACAGCAATGCCTTCAGTATATGGATGGAAAAGACAACGGCCGGCAGGCCTTCGGCCTATGTGATTGCAGGCAGTGACCCCACTTCGGTGAAGAATATCGCCACAGATCTGCAGACCGGCAAGGAAATCTATGACCTTCAGGGACGCAAGGCCGGCAACACTCCGGGCAAAGGCATCTACATTGTCAATAAGAAAAAGGTGGTTTTGAAATAGGCGTAATACGCATCTTCAGCAAAGCCCCGACACTTTTCCGCCAGGAAAGTGTCGGGGCTTTGCTATTGCCGTGCCTGCTTCAATACCGGCGGCATTATCGGTGTAATCGGCCATCTGTCCGGTAGATACGCAAAAGAAAGCACACCTTTTGCTGTTTGCTCCCTTTGGTTTTGCAAACTCATCCCAATTCTTTCGATGAAACCGCAATAATCACAATCTGTGCTGTAGGACAGTCGGTGCGGAAATGCCGACGAAGAAAGGAAAAGCTGTGCCGTTCCTCGTTTTCTGCCTCTGCCGCTCTCGTGTCACTATCCGCAGAATGGTTGCGTGCGTGAAATAACGTTAAGATGAGCGGTTTGTACAAATCTGCAATTTGAATTTGTTGTTTCCGAACGGTTTTATCGTGACTTTCGCCTTAGCTTTGCAGGGAATTTACAAATCGACTAACAAGAGACCTTATAGGCAGTAAGCAGGAGGCATGTGCCGTTGAAGACACAGGCAAGCCTGCCGAAACTGCAAAAGCAATCCACAGACGGACACAAATTAATTTCTTAATCTGCTTTCCGGCAGTTTTTGTCATGCAGACAAGACTGCCGGATTATGCTTTTTGACGATTGGCCGGAGCAGCCTGCTTGCTGCCGGGCTGCAGGATATAAAAGCAGGAGGTAGTAAAGAAGTTGCGTACCCAGGGGATGTTTCCGATGAAAGGCATGAGGAGCCGCGGACGCAATCCGAATTTCACTTCATAATGAGGATTGATGAAATAAAGGCGGCGGTTGCACACTGTGAATCCGGCCTTTCGTGAAAGACGCTCGAAAAGCTCGATGGGGCAGCGTGTGGTCTTGATGTTCATCAGTTCGTCGATGGTGGCCTGCGGCTCGCCGGCTGTGGAGAGTATGGCTTTGTAGACCGGCCGCGGCAGCAGATGGAAGAAGGGAAGGTGCGAGAGCAGCCGGTTATGGCAAATCTGCTGGTGGCCGCCGAAAGGCATCTGCCAGGCGGGGAAAGACATGAACACCATGCCTCCGCGGCTCAGATATTTGCTCACGTTCGTCAGAAACAGGCCCTTGTCGTTGATGTGCTCCAACACATCGTGACAGATGATGAGGTCGAAACGGTGTTCCAGTTCGCTGATTTTGAAGATGTCGGAAGCAATGAATTGCCCTTTCGCTCCTGCATGGCGAAAGCATTCGCGTGCCACTTCGATGCGCGAAGGTGCCATGTCAACTCCTACAACTTCGCATCCTTTGCGGCTGAAAGGAAGCAGATTGCCACCGTCACCGCAGCCTATCTCCAACACGTTCATGCCTTGTTCAACGGGCTTGAACAGGGAGATGTAGGGCATAAAGTACTTTTCGCAGGTTGTTGCCAACTCATTAAAATACCTGACTCTGTCGATTTGGCGTTCTTGCATCTTTGTATTTTTATGCTTGCAAAGATACAAAGGATTCGCGGAAAATACGTATTTTTGTACCAAACATAGGTATATGAAGTTGAAGACATTCGTTGTTGCACTGCTCATATCGTTGCAGTCGGCAGTCATGGTTGCCGGCAAATCGTTTCCTACGGGCAAGATGTATTGCCGAGATCCGTTTATATTGGTAGACAGGCATGCAGGGTGCTACTATCTCATTGTGTCGGCATCACCCGACAAAGAAGGCAGGTTGGCACTTTATCAAAGCCGTGATTTGGCCGGTTGGGACTATGTGCGTCGTGTGATTCCCCAGGAGGGTGTCTATCGGAATGCGCAGGATTGGTGGGCTCCCGATACCTATGAATGGAAAGGAAACCACTATGTTTTTGTCACGGTAACGCCGGAGGGAAAGAAGCGTGGTACGGCTATTTTCCGTTCAACCGACGGCATTGCAGGTCCGTATAAGCCGGTAAACAACGAACGCACCGTGATGACTCCCGAAGACATGCAGTGCCTCGATGCTTCGCTTTATGTAGACAAGAAAGGCAAACCTTGGTTGGTCTTCAGCCGCGAATGGCTGGAATGCCACGACGGTGAGATATGGGCGCAGCGGCTTTCCAAGGATTTGTCGCAAACCATAGGGCAGCCTGTCAGGTTGTTTTCGGCATCGGAAGCTCCGTGGTGTGTCCCTATTGAAAAGAGAGACGGCCACGACTGCTACGTCACCGATGCACCCTATATCATCCGTGACAAGGCTACGGGACATCTGATAATGCTGTGGTCAAGCTTTGCCAAGGTAGACGGCAAGCAAAAATATGTCTTTGCCCAGGCTGTTTCCGAGAATGGCAGGATTGAAGGTCCGTGGAAACAGGACCCACGCCCTCTAAACACCGACGACGGCGGTCATACGATGATATTCAATGACCTTCAGGGGCAATTGCGCGTTTCCTACCATTCTCCCAACAGTAAGATGTCGGCAACGTTGAAGCCGACAATGACATTGGGCAGGATAGTCATCAAGGACGGACGCATTGTGTCTTTTTATAAGGATGGGGATTAAACCATATTGCAGCAAAACAGTCCTAACATTAAAACAATAAGAGCCATGAAGAAAATCCGTAAAGAACTGATGCTCGCTTTGCTGTTGGCTGCCGGTTGCCTGCCGCTGACTGCATATGCCAACAGTTATCCCAGACAGGCTGAAGCCGAACAGGCAACGAAAGCAAAGCTCGAAGGTATATGGCAGTTGTGCCGATTCCAGACAGGCGACAGCGGACGCTATGACGTCAGAGTCTTGCCTGTGCTGAAAATCATATCGGCCGATGGCACTTATTCCAACCTTTCCATCGGGGTGAGAGGTGGAGGATGCGGCATTGCCGAACAGGGAACCCTGGCTAAGCAAAACGATTCTACCCTGGTTGAGACTCTTGATGCCGGTGCTGCCGGAGCAGGGCAAGCCGCACCGCAGCAACTTACCTATAAGCTGCAGGGCGGACAATGGATGGTGATTGACAGAAAGGTCAATGATAAGGTAAACCACGAAATTTGGATGCGTCTGCGCAAAATGCCGAATGCGCAAAAGATGGTGCAGGACATGATAAACGGAAAAGAGCGGCCCGACAATGCTCCCAACGGCGAATCTCCCGACGGAAGGCCGCGCATGTCGAGGCAGAATGATAACAGACGCGGGCCACGCATGCGGCAGGAAAGACAGACACAGCCTGCAGAAAATGCCAACAATACTGTGGACAACAGTTGGATGAATGAAGACTAATTTCTTTCGTTTTTAATAGAGGGCGGCTCTTTATGAGCTGCCTTTTTTGTATTTTTGCAGCACACATAAAGATACAGATGGAAACACTTTATTATAATTCCTTGCTGGTGGCATGGCCTTTGCTCTTTGTCTTTTCCTTCATTCTGCTGTTTGGAAAAGTGCCTGACAGGGACATCTATCGCAGCTATAATCGGACTCGCAGGATTGTAGGTGTTGCATTGGGATTGTTTGCCATACAGATCTTGTTGCAATGGCTCTTTAATTTCAGGGAAAACACTCCGCTCCATGCAGCCGGACTCAACCTGACATGCTATTATCTGGAAGCCATATTGCTGGGTATGGCCTATATATCCCTGTTGGATGAATCATACATCAGCCGGCGTCGAATCATACGCGACTTTGCCAAATATGCCTTGGCCATGGTGTGCATTTGGGTATCGATTGCGCTCGACTTTGCCGCGGGCGTCATGGCGGGAGCAGCCATTTTCCTGTTTGAGAGCCTGCGGATCACCATTGTTTTCTTTAGGACATACCGACATTCGCTGCGTATGATGGACGACTTTTATTCCGAGGATACCGAGGGTTTTATTGTATGGCTCTATCACAGCACGCTGCTGATTGTCTTCTTCGGGCTTATCGGGTCGTTTATGGCGTTCATGCCATTGTGGGCCGTGGGTATGTACATGTTTGCTGGAATATTCGTATTCATCTACATCTTCATGTCGCTACTTAACTACATGTTTAACTATGAGAAGGTAGAGGAAGCCGTTGCTCTTGTCCCCGAAGCAGCCGAGGCTAATGCTGCAAGCCGGCTCGTCAATGACAAAGTTGTCAATATGGATGAAAAGGTGAAGTCGTGGGTTGGCGACAAGAAGTTCCTGCAACAGGGCATCACCATCAACACGTTGGCCGAAGCCTTCCATACCAACCGTACCGACATTTCGGCCTATTTCAACAAGCATCATAAGGTATCATTCCGTGAGTGGATTAATCGTCTGCGCATTCAGGAAGCCAAGTCGATGATGGAAAACAACCGCGATTTGTCTTTCGAAGAGCTGGCTTTGGCTACCGGCTTTGCCTCACGTCCCTATTTCTGCACTATATTCAAGCAGCAGACGGGCATGACACCTGCGGAGTGGAAAAAGCAGATGTTGTGCGATGCTGCGCGGGAGCAATAGTTCAGTTCCGCCTTATCCTTATTATATTGTTGCACAGGTGTGACACGCTGTCGCGGTGTGTCACCACTATAAATGTCTTGCCTTTCATGTAGTCTTTCAGCCGTTCAAAGAGCAGGACTTCGGTGGCTGCATCCAACGATGAGGAGGGTTCGTCGAGCAGCATTATGCTTCCGTTTCTTAACAGTCCGCGGGCAATGGCAATGCGCTGTGCCTGCCCTTCACTTAGTCCTACGCCTTTTTCACCGCAGATGGTATATATCCCGTCGGGCAAGTCGGCAACGAAGTCGGCTGCAGCTCCGCGAAGTGCTCTCTCCATGTCTGCCATATCGGCCGTGGGGTTGCCTAAGAGCAGGTTGTCACGTATGCTGCCACTCATCAGCGAATTTCCCTGAGGCACGTATGTGATGTTGCATCTTGTCATGGGAGATGCCTTGATTTCTTTGTCTGCGTTATATAATATAATGTGTCCTTTGTCGGGCTCAATCAAGGCCAGAGCCAGCCTGATCAAGGTGGTCTTTCCCATGCCCGATTCGCCAAGGATTGCAGTAGTTGTTCCCGGCTTGAAGTCATAGCTGAAGTTGCATACCGTCTTTGCCGTGCCTGCAATGTAGGAGAAGTCTACATGTTCAAAGCGCAGTCCTACAGGCTTGTTCAGTCGTATAGGCGTTCCATTCTCTTCTTTCGGCAGGTCAAAAAGTGCGGCCATCCGTTCCACTGAGGCCAGGGCTTGTGCCACGGAGTGTGACTTCTGGGCTATGTCTACTACGGGACGTTGCAATTGGGCTACCAGTTGCAGGAATGCAGTCATTATACCAAACGATATGTATCCTGCCATAATGCCGTGTGCACCCCATAGAAAGGCCACCATGTATCCTGCCATAAAGCCGGCTTGCATGCATGCACGTAGCGACAACGCATAGCGGGTGCGTTTCCTTACACTCTGCCGCAACGAGCTGTGCAGGGTGTCGAGGGCATTGTCCGAGTTCCGGGTGCTTTCCATTGTGCGTAGCAGGGTGCAGTGTTGCAGATGTTCCTGTATCAGCTCTTGTGTCTTGCTGTCTATTGCTCTGATGTCGTGGGTCAGCCGTTTGATTCTTTTGATATAGGTGCGTCCTGCCAGCAATGTCACAGGCATCACCAACGCGAGAATCCATGCCAGATGTATATCCAATGCAGACAGGAATATGTAGGCAGCGATGAATTGGATGAGCGACACTGCAATCGACGGTATCAACATACATGCCATTGCGGCCAGCGTCTGGCTGTCTTCTTGTATGCGGTTAATGAGGTCTCCGGTGTGTGGCGGCCGGCCGAGGTATCTGCCTGCCATGAGGTGGCTGAACAGCTCCTGTCGCAGGTTGTTGCGCATTTTTACAGTGGCAAGGCTCTCGATGCGCGAGGTGAGAACCGAGGCTGTCAGCTGTACAGCTGCACATGTCACCATGATTGCCACATAGAGTGTAAAACTTCCTTCGTGCCGCATTGTGGCTATGTCTATCAACTGTTTGCAGGCCCAGACAAAACACATTGCAGCTGTAATTCTCAACATACCGCATAGTGCACTCCCTATGATTTGGCCTCTCACCCCTGCCGAGGCTTTCCATGCGTAATGTAGTCTTTGCGATGTCATTTTTGTCTTTTCAGAATGTTTGTTATGCCGCGATAGAGGAATGTAGTGCCATAGGCAGCTGTTTCTTGCGGCAGTATTGTGAGGAAATTCCTGAAGTGTTGCATGTTGCCTTTCAGCGAGTGCCGCTTTCCGCCCCAGTAGCTTTCGGGCCGTGGCCCTGTGTCTGTGCGATAACGTCCAAAGTTTCCTGCATCGAGGATGAACGACAGTGCTCGTTGTTTTCCGGGGTGGCAGGGGCTGTAGAAGGGCATTTTATGGGCCGGAAGTCCGAGCGTTTCTACTGCTATGCAGCCAAACAGATGCCATGCACGCCACAGGCCGAAGCTTCTGAGGTGTTGTTCCAGCACGTCTGGGTCGATGTTGTCGGCTGTAGCATTGAGCAGCAGTGCCCAGTCGCATAACTGGCGAAGCGATATGCCACCCAGCATGAAGTGATGAAAGAAGTGGTTGAACACATAGACGACGTTGTAGTCGTCGGGTGGTATTTCATAGCTGTTCCCGTCGATAAAGACGTGTGGGCAGTTGCCGGGCTGCAGCTTTTCTTCGGTCAGTTGCCCGAAGAGTCTGTTGTGCATGCCGAAGGGCATGCGTTCGGTTATTCTATGTAGCTCGATGGGAACGCCCTTGTAATGGAAGTGAAAATGTTTCTGCCCGTCGGTGCAGGTCCCTTGGTCGTTCCATTGCGCGGCCTTGTGGCAGGCCTTGCGGTATGCATCTTGTCCCACCCACAGGTCTATATCGCCGCATGTGCGCAGTGTGGCATTGGGATAGAAGGCAGCCAGTCCCTGTCCTTTGAGCAATACACAGCGGATGCCTTCCCGGTGCAGTAGTGAGGTGATGCCTTCAAGGCTTTTGTTGAGCAATGCGTGACAGGCCCTGTTGTGGCTTTTCACATAGAGGGCTCTGTTGATTACAGGGCGTGGTACTTGGGCTGTTGCTGCAAGGTTGCAGATGCCTTGTGCCACGAGTCCCGCTACGGTTTGTCTGGCTGCTGTGTCCATAAGGGCTTTCCAGTCGGTGCCGGCCATGAGGTCTGCGTCTGTGCTGCATCCCCACAGTCCGTCGCGCAGAAGTTCAAAAAAGCTATGGCAGGTTTTTCCGTCCATTCTTTCAGTTTTCAATCAGTCCGGCCTTGAGCCAAAGGGCTGCAAGGTCGTGGGCGTCACGTTGGGCTTCGGCCATGTCAATGCCGTAGTGTGCCACTATCAAGCCGGCCAATGTCTGTTCCGTAAACTCTTTTCCGGCTACTTGCTCCCAGAGCCATGCGGCTGTGCTGTTGAGTGAAACGAGCTTGTTGAAGTCGATTTGGCCGATTCCTTCGCCGACCACGATGGATTGTCCGGCCACTTTGCGCAATATGAATCCCTTGATTATTCTCATTTGTCTATGATTGTCCTTTTATACAGAGCCAGCAGCCAGCGTCTCACGGGGAGCAGAAGCCTCCATACTGTGCCTGCCATGTGCATGCAGGAAGAGTCTGTGGAGATGCATTTGTGTGGCTTGACTATAGTTATGACGCGTCCGCATATGTCGCTGCGCAGGCACTGTTCCGTGCCGTGGCAGTTGCCGTCGCCCATCAGTATGACGGTGTTGCCCTTTGTTCCGATGATGCGGTGAAGCACATACCGTTCTTTCCCTATGCGTGCCAGCACTATGTCGCCGCGGCTTATGCCTGCGGGGGCTTCGAGGGTCACGCTGTCGCGCCCGCCGCGGATGAAGGGCAGCATGCTGTTTCCTTTTACCTTTAAAGTGACATGCAGGCCTTCGGCCAGAAGCTTTTCCACTTCGGGCAACAGGCTTTCGTTGGCTACGGGCATTTTCTTCATGGCCGGCATTCGAGTTGTTGTGAACAGAGCTGTGCTGCTTCTTGGTCGGGTCTGCACTCCATCAGCATGCACGGACAGGCTTCTGCGAGCTGCGACAGCAGCCGGGCTTTCTGTCCGTTCAGGTTGCCAATGCCAAAGGCTGTGCCGCTTGAGGCGAGCAGGGAGGCATAGCTCTCGGCAGGAGTGAGCCGGTGCAGAAGGTTGCTGCCGGCTTGTTTCAGTCGCACGAAGGCTGCTATGGGCACTCCGATGTTGCGGTAGCAGGCTGTCTTTCCGCTCCACGGGCTGCCATAAATCCTGATTTCGGAGTCTGTGATGCCTACAACCGGGTTGTCGTCATTCAGCAGAGTGCTGCCTTCGACATGTTGCAACCACAGATGGCTGTGTGTGCTTTTGCCGGTGCCGCTCTTGCCCAGAAACACGTAGCCTCTTCCGTTGTTGACCACGACAGATGCATGAATCAGCAAGGCGTTCCTGCCCGTTGCTGCCAGCATGTAGCAGAGCATCACGGCACAGTTAAGGGCCTGGTGCCGCTCTTCGAGGCATCCTTCAAACACTGCCTCGGCAGTATGAAAGGGCGGATGTGTATGCACCACAGCCTTGCATGTGCCGGCCTGGAACAGGTCGAAGCGATATAGTCCGTCCTCACCTAAGTAGATATCCATGTTGTCGGCCCCGTTTTCGGGGTTGCGGCGGCTTGATAGCAGACGGCATGGCGTGTCGTTGAGCCTGTCGACAACAGACAGCTTAAAGGCCACATCGGCTGGAGCCTCTCTGCCGTCATACAGAAAAGGCCGGTAGTTGTCCATGGCCTCCCAAAGAGAATCGTGCCTATCCATCTCAATTGTCAGTGGAATGCGGGCTATTGTATAGGTGCTGGTTCGTGGCTCTTGCATGGTTTCAAACAGTTGTTCACAGGCTTCTTTATCAACTGCAAATATAGTCAAAAACACCATTCCGGCATACCTTTTCCAATGATAAAACAACCCTTGCATGCAGTCTGTACACATCGCAGGTTACGGTCTGTACACATCGAAAGTGTTTCATGTACATGAAACAGGTTGTTTCCTATAGGGGGAAGAGGTTGTTTCATGTACATAGAAGAAGGTGTTTCATGTACATGAAACACCTTGCAATCAGCCACATTGCAACCTGCGACATGTACAGATTGCACGCACAAACTATACACATCGCATGTTGCAATCTGTATGCATCGCAAGGATGGATGCTTAAGAGCTTAATTCTGTGTATGGTAGGTCTTATAAAAAGAAAAAGGGGATTGATAAGTGTCAATTCCCTTTTTGCAGTGGCGGAGACTTGACTCGAACAAGTGACCTCCAGGTTATGAGCCTGGCGAGCTACCAACTGCTCCACTCCGCGATATTCGTTTTGTGATGCAAAATTACGGTTTTCTTGTGAAACGGCCAAATATATTGCCGATAAAAAGCCGGTTTGCCTTGATTTTAGTCCTTAAATATAAAAATATGAGCTTTGTACATCCGCAAAACGGAAAAACGTGTAACTTTGCACAATAATATGAACGCGTGCATCAGCATTGCCGCAAGCAAACAAGAAGAGAAGCATAGACATGTCAATATCGAAAACCCGCAGTCTTCTGATAGATGTGGCTCGTAGGCTCTTTGCCCAAAAAGGGCTTGAAGGCACCACCATGAATGACATAGCAGTGGCCTCCGGCAAAGGCCGGCGTACATTGTATACATATTTCAAGAACAAGGAGGCCATCTATTATGCCGTAATCGAGACAGAGATGGAACGCCTGTCCGACCGCATGGACGATGTAGCCTCAAGGGACATGGACTTTGAGCAGAAGATGATACTTCTGGTCTATACCCATTTGAACATGATAAAGGAGGCCGTGACCCGCAATGGCAGCCTGCGTGCGGAGTTTTTCCGCAACATCTGGATGGTGGAACGCGTGCGCAAGACCTTCGACCATGACGAATTGGAACTCTTTCAGCGTGTATTGCAGGAGGGCTGTGACAAGGGGGCTTTCCGCATACAAAACGTACCCTTGATGGCAGATATCTTTCATTACGCATTGCGAGGCCTGGAAGTGCCCTACATCTACGGCCGCCTGGGCAAGGGCATGACCATGGAAGAAAGCCGCCCCATCGTGACAGACTACATACGGCGGCTGCTGGGCGTAAACCCGAACATTTATTAACGTTACAACTACAAATAAACAATTATGGGACTATTAACAGGCAAGACAGCATTGGTTACCGGTGCTGCCCGTGGCATAGGCAAGGCCATTGCCCTGAAGTTTGCCGAAGAAGGGGCCAACGTAGCCTTTACCGACTTGGTGATTGATGAGAACGGCAAGGCCACAGAAGCCGAGATTGCATCCAAAGGCGTAAAATGTATAGGCTATGCCAGCAACGCAGCCGACTTTGCACAAACCGAAGAAGTGGTGAACAAGGTAAAGGCCGAATTCGGCTCGATAGACATATTGGTCAACAACGCCGGCATCACAAAAGACGGCCTGATGGTGCGTATGACCGAGCAACAATGGGATGCAGTGATAGCCGTCAACTTGAAATCGGCCTTCAACTTTATACATGCCTGCTCACCCATCATGATGCGTCAGCGCAGCGGCTCCATCATCAACATGGCCAGCGTGGTGGGCGTGCATGGCAATGCCGGACAGAGCAACTATGCCGCATCCAAGGCAGGACTCATTGCATTAGCAAAGAGCATAGCCCAGGAAATGGGAAGTCGTGGCATAAGGGCCAACGCAATTGCACCCGGATTCATTGAGACTGCCATGACAGCTGCACTGCCCGATGACATACGCAAAGAATGGGTCAAGAAGATACCCCTGCGGCGTGGCGGGCAGATAGAAGACATAGCCAACGTTGCAACCTTCCTGGCCTCAGACATGTCCTCCTATATCACCGGACAAGTGATTCAGGTGGACGGTGGCATGAACATGTAGCAGGCACACCCTGAGTACAAACCATATGAAATCGTTTCAAGCCTGATGCGCACACCACCCGTGCCGGCAGGCTTGAAACCCCTACACACAAAGGCAGACAAGGATGGAAGTACTTTATGAAGACAACCATGTCATCATAGTCAACAAAAAGGCAGGCGAGATAGTGCAGGGTGACAAGACCGGCGACCGCACATTGGCTGACGATGTGAAAGCATATATAAAGGAAAAGTATGCAAAGCCGGGAGAAGTATATCTCGGTGTGACCCATCGGCTCGACCGCCCTGTAAGTGGTGCAGTGGTCTTTGCCCGTACAGGAAAGGGGCTTTCCCGCATGAACGAACTGTTCAGGAAGGGGGAA
>ERZ808240.1208-NODE-1208-length-32640-cov-35.291760_pt1 | contig 32640 bp, 28 predicted proteins | sample MGYA00521084_ERZ808240 | MGnify/ENA primary metagenome ERZ808240 (study PRJEB31516, sample SAMN03275571) | gut metagenome | biome: mammalia-associated habitat; material: feces | host: Papio cynocephalus | place: Kenya | collected 2012-08-06 ... | reverse complement strand
CCTGGGCGTCAGGGACGCCGCTTGAACTTTTATAAATTTAACGAACTATTGATCTTAGGGACCCCATTTATGTCCCTGAAAAAGTTGCGGTGAGATTCCATAAAGGCAAGGGTGTCTTGACGGTGGAACAAATATGCGAGCCTGCCTTTGCTGTATGGGAAGGCAAACACGGCCATCATGAGTGTCGTACTTTTCCCATCAAGGAACAGCTTCACCTCGCCCCAGTCAAACTCGCACTCTTCGCCAGGTTCGCGATGAATGCGAAGGAATACATCCTTCGGCCTAGCAGCCTTGGCGCCCTTCTTCCTGCGGACATATTTGCAGACACTTGAATAGCTGACTTTCATACCTTTCTCGAGCAGCTCGCGGTGGATATCCTTACATTTAAGGCACTGCTTCCGCATACCATTGTTGCGACGACGCTCGTTCTCCTTCAACCACTTGTCTATCTCATTTGAGATATCATCCTTAACTATCTTAGGCTTGTATTCACGCGACTTGTAGGATGGCCGCATGGCAAGGAAGTTATCAATGCCAGTCTGGGGACTCTCCTTGATTGCCGCCTCGTAACTATTGATTAGGCGTGTGACCGTCTTGCGGTCTGCTCCTGTCTTGCGGGATATCTCCCGGATACTGAGCTCTTCTACCCTGTAGAAGTGAAGAATTTGTTGTTTAATGTCCATAGAAATCATTGTTTTTAGATTTGCTTACTACAAAGCTAAAACACTTCTCTCTATGGCCCCTTTTTCAATTATTTTGGTGGGGGATTTTTGCGTTATTATTTACAGATGGAAGTCTGGGTGAGGTACAACGAATGAGTCTATCTGCTGATTTGCAGAAATTCTTCAACGGTATAAACGGGAATCGAGGACATGGAAAAGTCTTTTTTGTTCCTGGTGACTATATATTCGGCCGAGGACAGGATAGAACTCTGATACTGTACAGCATCTTCATAGTCTTTCCAGCTGGAAGACAAGGCTTCGACTGCAGCGGAGCCTTTTAAATCGACGACATCAACAAATGAAGATATTTTCTTCAACGACTCAGAGACTTCGGCATATCCATATTTGTGCGCCACATACATGGTATTGACGAGAGACAGCGAGGAAAGCATCAATGTAATGTTTCCCATATACCCGAGAGCAAAAAGACGTTGAGCATTCTCAACGAACCCGGCTCTTGAACAGACCAGGTCTATCAGAACATTTGTGTCAACAAAGACTTTCATAGGGAATACTTTGTTTCTGCCAAAGCACCGATGCCATTTTCATCAGATGGCACCGAGCTGTCACCGGTTAACGACAAAGTACGAACAAAAGACATGGCGGCATCAAAATCGTCGGCAGGCTTTTCAACTTCCTTCTCAAGAAGCTGTCTGAGCCCGGATTCGATGACATAACGGACACTGACATTATGTTCCCTTGCATAACGCTCCGCTCCTCTATAAATATTGCTGTCAATAGCTATTGTCGTCATATTCAAACTTTTATAGTCACTACTCGGCGCAAATATAATATAATTTTCTGACGCGGCATCAGAAGAATCTGATTTTTGCGGAAATCTTTGTAATTTTGCGGCGGTTTGAAAACTATGGGATTATGATTATACTTGTAGCGACGGATGATGAGCTGAGGCTGGCGAAGAGGCACCTCGGGGGATATGAGATTGTGAAGACGGGCGTGGGCGCGGGAAACGTGATTCGCGTATGCTCGGAACTGCTTGGGCGTGAGGGGATTCAGGGGGAGAGGATTGTGAACGTGGGATTCTGCGGGAGCAATTCGATTCCGGTGGGTTCGGTCGTGAAGGTGTCGAGGACTTGGAGGCTGATGGACAATGTGGTGGAGTTCGAGGACTGGAGAAACGGATATGAACTTGCGACGGACGGGGTTCCGTGCTACACGAGCAACTGTTTCGTACTCAGTACGGACATCACCGAGCCTTGCGCGTTCGACATGGAGCTGAACTATATGGCGGCATTCCCGCTTCCGTTGGTGGGGGCGGTGAAGATTGTCAGCGACAATCTGTGCCTGGACAAGTATGAGCACAGCATACGGCACTCGGAGGACGAGACCTGGAATGATGTGAAGGCAATTCTGAAGGAATTTGAGAAATGAAGCGGATTTGAGAAACCTGAATATAGAGAATATGGAAAAGGAAGTGAAAGTCGAGAGCTTTACCTTTGACCACAGGAAGGTGAAGGCTCCTTATGTGAGACGGTGCTGCGTCCTGCCCGGCCAGCACGGGGACAAAGTGACGAAGTTCGACCTGCGGTTCTGCCAGCCGAACAGGGAGGCGCTGGAGACGGCTACCCTGCACGGACTGGAGCACCTGCTGGCGGAGAACCTGCGCAGGCACATTGACGGGGTAATTGACCTGAGCCCGATGGGATGCCGCACGGGCTACTATGTGACCGCCTGGGGAGAGCGGGACGTGCGCGAGATGAGGGATGCCCTCGTCGCCGCCCTGAACGATGTGCTTGAGGCGACCGAAATCCCCGCCGCCAACGAAATCCAGTGCGGGAATTACAGAGACCTCTCCCTTGACGGGGCACAGGCCGCTGCCCGCAAGGCACTTGCCGCCGGATTTTCGCTTGACCCATTTGAGAAAAAATTATAAAAGGGAGCCGTTTTCACGACTCCCCAACCGGAGGTAAAATCAGAGCACCCGAAAGTGCAGTCTCATCCAATAACTACTCTGCGCCACACACGCGTCTATAGTATGAACGGACTTTCTCTTTTTTACCAAAGCGAATGCGGGTATAACCCTTAACTTTGATAAAAACTGGTATTCTGGCTTCTATAAGAATCCTGATACCTGCACTAGAAGATTCCCTTTTTGACATATTAAGTAAAATAGACTAACTGCAAAGGAACTTCTGGCGGTTTCCAGTATCTACATCTCCGGTTCTGTTTCAAAAAAAAGACACTTCAGGTGTGGAGCCGAAGTGCCTTTTCTTATTGTTAGTCCAGGACTTAATATGTCACTGCAAAGGTACAAATATTATTTATATCTGCAACATCTTATCGCATAATTTTTTACATCATACCGCCCATTCCTGCGCCTGCCGGCATCGCAGGAACTTCCTTTTCAGGAATGTCAGCGATTGCGCACTCGGTGGTGAGGAACATTCCGGCAACTGACGCCGCGTTCTCAAGAGCCACGCGAGAAACCTTGGTAGGGTCAATCACGCCTGCCTCGAACATATTCACATACTCCTCGGTGCGGGCGTTGAATCCGAAATCGCCCTTGCCCTCGCGAATCTTGTTGACAATCACGCTGCCCTCAAGACCTGCATTGGCTGCAATCTGACGGAGAGGCTCCTCGATTGCGGCGGCCACGATGTGAATACCGGTGGTCTCATCCTCGTTGTCGCCCTTGAGGTTCTTCAGAGCCTCGGCTGCACGGATATATGCGACTCCGCCGCCCGGCACGATGCCTTCCTCGACAGCCGCACGGGTCGCGTTGAGAGCGTCCTCGACACGGTCTTTCTTCTCCTTCATCTCAACCTCGGTCGTTGCGCCGACATAGAGGACAGCCACACCGCCGGCGAGCTTGCCGAGACGCTCCTGAAGCTTCTCGCGGTCGTAGTCGGAAGTCGTGCCCTCAATCTGCTTGCGGATGAGGTTAGCACGCTCGGTGATGGCTTCCTTGTCGCCCTGACCGTTCACGATTGTAGTGTTCTCCTTGGTGATGACAACCTTCTCGGCGTGTCCGAGCATATCCGGAGTGCAGTTTTCAAGGGTGAATCCCCTCTCCTCGGACACTACGATGCCGCCGGTAAGGGTGGCGATGTCCTGAAGCATCTCCTTCCTTCTGTCGCCGAAGCCCGGAGCCTTGACGGCCACAATCTTGAGCGTGCCGCGGAGCTTGTTCACAACGAGGGTCGTAAGAGCCTCACCATCAACATCCTCGGCAATAATCAGAAGTGACTTGCCTTCCCTAGCAATCGGTTCGAGGATAGGAAGAAGATCCTTCATCGTCGAAACCTTCTTGTCCGTGATGAGGATGCTCGGAGCGTCAAGCACGGCCTCCATCTTGTCGCCGTTGGTCATGAAGTAAGGAGAGATGTAGCCTCTGTCGAACTGCATGCCCTCGACAACCTTGACCTCAGTCTCAGTGCCCTTTGCCTCCTCGACGGTAATCACGCCGTCTTTCTTCACCTTTGACATCGCGTCGGCGATGAGCTTTCCGATGTAGCTGTCATTGTTGGCCGAGATGGTGCCGACCTGCTCAATCTTCGCATAGTTGTCGCCGACCTCCTGGGACTGCTCCCTGAGGTTTGCGACGACGGCGGTGACGGCCTTGTCGATACCCCTCTTGAGGTCCATCGGGTTAGCGCCTGCGGTGACATTCTTCAGACCGACATTGATGATGGCCTGTGCAAGCACCGTTGCCGTGGTTGTGCCGTCGCCGGCCTGCTCGTTAGTCTTGGAAGCGACTTCCTTGACCATCTGCGCGCCCATATTGGCGAACCTGTCCTCCAGCTCGACTTCCTTTGCCACAGTGACACCGTCCTTGGTTACCTGCGGAGCACCGAACTTCTTGTCGATTACGACATTACGTCCCTTAGGGCCGAGCGTAACCTTCACTGCATTAGCCAATGCGTCAGCGCCTTCCTTCATCTGGGCGCGAGCATCGATATTGAATTTTATTTCCTTTGCCATAATAATATTTTTTGTTCGTCTTTTTTGCCTATATCCGCCTTCTCATCGGTCGCATACACCCGGTATGCTTAGATGATTGCCAAAATGTCCGACTGTTTCATGATGAGGTATTTCTTCTCATCATAAGTGACTTCGGTCCCGGCATATTTGCCATAGAGAACGACATCTCCAACCTTGACTTCCATCTCAACATCCTTTGTGCCCGGGCCGACCGCGATTACGGTTCCCTGCTGCGGTTTCTCCTTCGCTGTGTCAGGAATATAGAGTCCTGAAGCTGTCTTGGTCTCCGCCTCTTTAGGCTCAACGACCACTCTGTCTGCCAATGGCTTTATCATAATTATAGTATTTTAAGTGTTATACTTCATTGTGTCCCGCGTGGGACGACCAGTGGAAAAGACAAACAAAGTGCCAGCGGCCAAAGACTGACAATTTGTCACTTTCACATCTCCAAAGCTGCTCGGAGCACAGAATTTTCACTTTTGAGAAAGCGAAAATTCATATATTTTTTGCTTTTCCAAAAGCGAATCCATATTTTTGCGGACGAGAGCCGAGTCCTCTCCGTGAATTAAGCCTCACACGTAGAAACGGGGAAAAAGCCTATAAAACAAGTACATAGAATGAAACGATTTGTAAAACTGCTCGCCGTGGCGGGCGCAACATTTATCGCAATGACATCATGCAGCAACAACTCTACGGTTCAGAGCACTGACGCGGTTCTGGACAACATCTTCGCGCGCAAGTCCGTGCGCAAGTTCACTTCCGAGCCGGTTTCCGAGAAACAGGTCGAGACTCTGCTCAAGGCGGCAATGGCAGCCCCGAGCGCACTGAACAAACAGCCTTGGAGGTTCGTGGTGGTGACTGACAAGGAAAAGCTCGCGTCCATGGCGGAGAAGATGCCTTATGCCCGGCTCGACACGGCCCCGCTCGCCATCGTAGTCTGCGGAGACACGTCCGTCAGCGAGAAATTCTGGACGCATGACTGCTCGGCAGCAACCGAGAACCTGCTGCTCGCGGCAGAAGCAATGGGACTCGGGGCTGTATGGACGGCGGCGTCGGACGGAGAGCGCACGGAAACAGTCCGCGAAGCCCTCGCCCTGCCGTCATACATCCACCCTCTCTGCGTGGTTCCTGTCGGCCATCCGGACGGCGACTTCCAGCCTAAGGACAAGTGGGATCCGACGAAGATTCACTACGACAGGTGGTAACGGCGGGAGTTCTTATGGAGTCTCACGCATAGGAAGCCCTGATGAGTCAGAAGCCACATCAAATTACCTATGTCAGATTATTTAACCTCCAATAACTGAATGTCAGGTAAGACTATGCTATTGCCGCAGTTTACTGCCTACCACCGGTTCAGGGGCATGCCGAGGGTCATCTTGTGGACCTTGTCGGCGGCGGCGCTTAGGACGGACTCGTAGTCGGAGCGGCCTTCTTCAGTCCTGCCGGCGAGGAGGTCGAGGTGGCGGGCGGCGTTGTCAAGGACGGTGTCGATGAGCTCGACCATCCATTCCATGTCCTTTTCAACGAAGCCGCGTGATGTGACTGCGGGGGTGCCGACGCGAAGTCCTGAGGTGGAGAACGGAGTGCGGGAGTCGAACGGGACCATGTTCTTGTTCACGGTTATGTCAGCCTTGCCAAGTTCTTTCTCGGCCATCTTGCCGGTCAGGTCGGGGAACTTGGTGCGCAGGTCGATGAGCATCAGGTGGTTGTCCGTGCCGCCGGAGACAATTTTGTAGCCTCGGCGGATGAAGCCCTCGCACATCGCGGAGGCGTTGGCGAGCACCTGCTTCTGATAATCCACGAACTCAGGCTGCTGTGCCTCGAAGAAAGCCACGGCCTTTGCGGCGATGCAGTGCTCAAGAGGACCGCCCTGAACACCGGGGAAAACGGTGGAGTTGATAATCTGAGACATCTTCTTGATCTCGCCCTTGTTGGTCTTGAGTCCCCACGGGTTGTCGAAGTCCTTGCCTATGAGTATGACTCCGCCTCGGGGGCCGCGCAGGGTCTTGTGCGTGGTGGAGGTCACGATGTGGGCGTATTTCACGGGGTTGCTGAGCAGCCCGGCGGCGATGATGCCGGCCGTGTGCGCCATGTCAATCATGAGGATGGCTCCCACCTTGTCGGCTATCTCCCTCATCCTCGCGTAGTTCCATTCGCGGGAATAGGCCGATGCCCCGCCGATGATGAGCTTCGGACGGGTTTCGAGAGCCTTGGCCTCCATCGCGTCGTAGTCAATCTTGCCGGTGCGCTCGTCAAGGCCGTAGGAAACGGCGTGGTAGAGGATGCCGGACATATTCACCGGCGAGCCGTGGGTGAGGTGGCCGCCGTGCGCGAGGTCGAGACCCATAAAAGTGTCGCCGGGCCTGAGGCAGGCCATCATCACGGCCATGTTCGCCTGGGCGCCGGAGTGCGGCTGGACATTGGCATATTCCGCCCCGTAAATCTGGCAGAGGCGGTCGATGGCAAGCTGCTCTATCTTGTCGATGACCGCGCAGCCTCCGTAATATCTCGCGTCGGGATAGCCCTCGGCATATTTGTTCGTGCAGACAGAACCAAGCGCTTCAAGCACCTGATTGCTGACATAGTTTTCAGAGGCTATGAGTTCAAGTCCCGATGTCTGACGCTCCTCCTCTTCCCGAAGAAGCTCAAAAATTGATATGTCCTGTTTCATATAGAATCGCGTGTTTTCAGGTATTTTCCGAGCCGCAGACCGCAGAGGTGCAGCATTCCGTAATTTTATCCCCACAAAATTACTCTTAATTTTTATTTTAACTACCTTTGCGTGGCAAATAAGTTATCAACAAGGGTAAGAATATTTCGTATGCAGGGCAAAGACCGCAAGCTTCTGAACATCGAACTGGGCAGGGTTTCCGCCGAGGAGTACCGCCGTCTGCCGGATTCGGGCATCGTGGTGGTGCTGGACAACGTCAGGAGCGCCCACAATGTAGGCTCCGTGTTCAGGACCGCAGACTCCTTCAAGATTGACAGGATTTTCCTCTGCGGGATATGCCCCGTTCCGCCGTCCGCCGAAATTCACAAGTCCGCGCTCGGTGCGGAGGAAAGCGTCGCGTGGGAATATGACGCGGACACGATGAAGGCCGTGGAGAGGCTGAGGAATGAGGGATATACGGTCATCAGCGTCGAGCAGACCGTAAACTCCGTGAAACTCGACAGGCTTCATCCTTACGGCGACGAGGTTTCCGGGAGCATCGGTAAATATCATATTGAAGACGCCGATAAATATCACATTGACAATAAAGAGGATACGGAATATCGAAAGAATATGACGATGAATAAATATGCCCTTGTGTTCGGAAACGAAGTCGATGGCGTGAGGCAGGACGTCGTTGACGCATCGGACTTCTCACTGGAGATTCCGCAGTTCGGGATGAAGCATTCGCTGAACATTTCGGTGTCGGCCGGAGTCGTGCTGTGGCATTTTAAATTATCAGCGATAAGGGCAGGGATTGTATCGGACAATTTTACCGGACGGGAGAAACAATAAACGGTACACCTTACATACACAGACAGATTATACACAGACAGATTATACACAGACAGATTTATACATAGACAGGAAAAGTAAAACAAAAAACTGATAACGACATGAAAAAGACAATGATTCTCATCGCGGCGGCGCTCACGCTCGCGTCATGCTGCGGCAAGCACACGGTGGAACTGATTCCGGAGGAAAATTTCGCTACGGAGGTCGATGGTAAGCCGGTTTCGCTCTACACTCTCCGCAGGGGCAAGCTCACGATGCAGGTCACGAACTTCGGGGCAAGGGTGGTGAGCCTCTGGACTCCTGACAAACGAGGCTCTTTCGAGGACGTGGTGCTGGGCTATGACAACATCGAGTCCTACATCCACAATCCGGGGGAGAGATTCCTCGGAGCGGTGGTCGGGACCTATGCCAACAGGATTGCCGGCGGAACCTTCACAATCGGGGACAATGTCTATAACTTCCCGAAGAACAACAACGGGCAGACGCTTCACGGAGGACTCAAGGGCGTGGATATGCTCGTGTGGGACGTGTGCGAGGTGACGGATTCGAGCATCGTGATGCGCCTGCTGCATCCTGACGGGCTCGACGGCTTCCCGGGCAACATCGACATCCGCCTGTGCTATCTTCTGGACTCCGACAGCCAGTTCGTGATAAACTATACGGCGACGACAGACAAGTCGACATACTTCAACATATCGCACCACCCTTTCTTCAACCTCAAGGGAGAAGGCAACGGGACGATTCTCGACAACGAGATGATTATCAATGCGTCCGCATACCTTCCAATTGACGAATACTCGATTCCATACGGCGAGATTGCCCCGGTGGAGGGCACGCCTTTCGACTTCCGGAAGATGCACACGATCGGCGAGCGCATCGGCGAGAAAAACGAGCAGCTCGCGCACGGGGCAGGCTACGACCACAACTTCTGCATCGACCGCAAGACGGAGAAAGGCGTGGAATTCGATGCATCGGTCTATGAGCCTAAGAGCGGACGCTTCCTCGAAGTCTTCTCAGACCAGCCGGGACTCCAGTTCTACAGCGGCAACTTCTTTGACGGCACCACCTGCGGAAAATACGGAAAGCCGCTGCGCTACCGCGAGTCCATCGCGCTTGAGACGCAGCACTGGCCGGATTCCCCTCATCACCCGAACTTCCCTTCGACCCTGCTTGAGCCGGGCGACACCTACACGCAGACCTGCATCTACCGTTTCAGCGTAAAATAGGCGAAAAATATTCGAATTTACATTCTGTAATTCTGCGGCAAGTTCCACTTTCAATCTGAAAGAGAACTTGCCGCAAATTGTAATAAACAGCGAAGGGACAGGCGAGCCATATACACAACAGAGAATAGCAGACGCAAAAAATCACCATTTATTGGTATCGGTTTCATTTTGAAATGTAAAATCAATCCCCTACATTTGCATCCGGTATTATAGTGGAAAATGAGTAAGTATAGGTTAATCTCAATGGCGGTTATTGCCGCCGCTGCCTGTGTCAGCACATCAGTTGAGGCTGCCCCCCCCAAGAAGGCATTCACAATAAATGGTGAGGTGGTGTCCGCCGCTGGCGGAGCGCCGGTCGATTTCGCGTCGGTAGTCGTGACCCCGTCGCAGCTATATGCGATGACGGACAACGAAGGCCGCTTTTCAATAGGAGAAATACCCGCAGGAACTGTCACGGTCAGCGTGCAGTTCTACGGAATGGAACAGAAGGACACGACCTTCCGCGCTTCGGCGGGAGAGGTCGTGAACCTGAAGCTGAGAATGAAGGAGACTTCGTTCAGGCTCGACGATGTCGTGGTCGTGGCAACCGGAAACAAGGCCGGGAGCAGCACCGCGTCCAACATCTCGCGTCAGGCCATGGACCATATGCAGACCAGTTCGCTGGCGGACGCGATGGCGCTGCTGCCGGGAGTGGCGATAACCAATCCGGACCTTTCCGGGGCACAGTCGCTCACAATCAGGACGGCAGACCCGATTATCGTGGGAGAGACTCCGAGTTCCGCTTCCGTGATGAACAGCCTCGGCACGGCCGTCATAGTCGATGGCGCCCCTATGTCCAACAACGCGAACCTTCAGGCTCTCAGTCCGGTGATGAGCGGCAGTGCGGGTGACGAAAGCCGCTCAGGCACTCCGGCAAGGGGAATGGACGTGAGGTCACTCTCAACCGACAATGTCGAATCCATCGAGGTCATACGAGGCATCCCGTCCGCAGAGTACGGAGACCTGACCTCGGGAGCCGTAATTGTCAAGTCCAAGGCAGGCAAGTCCCCGCTCACGGTGCGCTTCAAGACCAACCCGAACATCTATCAGGCATCGGCCGGAAAGGGATTCTCCCTCGGGAAGAAGGCCGGAGACCTCAACATTTCGGGAGACTATGCCTACAGCCGCAACTCCCTGACAAAAAGTCATGCGTTCTACCAGCGCGCAAGCGCCAAGGCGCTCTGGACGGTGATGGCCGGCGACAGGGTCAGCGAGACGACATCCCTCACCATGAGCTTCGGACGCGACCGCAGCAGGCTCAACCCGGACGACGCATCCTCAAGGAGACAGTCCTACGCCAACGACCTCGGCATCGCGTTCAACACGAACGGACGGGCGTCAATAAACGGCAGCTGGCTGCGCAGCGTCAACTGGCTGGTTTCGGGAAGCCTGAACAACAAGAAATCCCACTTTGAGGACACTGCAATCAACGCGATGAACCTCTACTCAAAGTCAATGACAAGCGGGGAGGTCTATAGCAACATCGCCGGAGGACAGATATATGACGCGGACGGCAACCTCATCACCAACGTGCCGGAGGGCAGTCCCGTCAAGGGCGTGGTGCTGCCGTACAGCTACCTCTACAGATACGACATCTACGGCAAGGAGGTCAACGCCTTCGCCAAGGTCAACGCCGACTTCGCGCACAGCTGGGGAGGAGTGAACGAGAGGCTGCTCGTCGGCGCTGACTTCAAGACGGACGGCAACCTCGGAAGGGGCTCGGTCTATGACGAGGACTATCCGCCGTTCCGCAACATCAACAACGCCGAGTCAGGCTACCGGGCGAGGCCGTACTACGAGATTCCGTTCATCAACCAGTTCGGGCTCTACGCCGAGAACTACTTCAACTGGAATTTCGCTGACAGGGCGCTCAACATTGTAGCCGGAGTGCGCTATGACAACATAAACGGGCTCAATTCGGTGGCTCCGCGAATCAACGCATCCATCGACGTATTCCCGTGGGCGACGGTACGCGGAGGATACGGCCTCACGTCGAAGGCCCCGACCTCATATTACCTCTACCCGAACAAGTCCTATCACGACTACCTCCTCTACAACGGGATGCAGGCCGACCTTCCGGAGAACGAGCAGCTGCTCATCGCGAAGACCGACATCTACGACGCGACGAACCCGGATCTTGAAATCGCCGTAAACCGCAAGGCCGAACTGGGGCTTGACTTCAATTTCGGCGGGCACTACAGAATCAGCGTGACGGCCTACGACGAGCGGATGGACAACGGCTACGGCTACGGCACCGACCTGAGTTCATTCATCTGGTATCAGGCAACCACATACGAAGTCGATCACAAGGATGAGGGGCAGCGCCCGGTGCTGAAAGAGGGGACGACCTACAATCTGTTCTACACGGTCTATAAGCCGCTGAACAACGTGAAGTCGCGCAACAGCGGAGTGGAATACGAGATTGACCTCGGCAGGTTCGACGCGATACGCACGTCGTTCTACATCAACGGCGCGTGGATGCGCAGTTCGGGCACAAACAAGGGCTACTCGTTCGGGACAAGAGACAAGACCGGGACTCCGGAGAAGAACATCGGCATCTACGAAAAGGAGCTCAGGAAGAACTGTTCGGAAGTGCTGAACACCACTCTGAGAGTAACTCACAACATCCCTAAGGTCGGGCTCGCCGTGACGCTCACAGGGCAGGTGAATTGGTACAGCAAGTACTGGACGGAGTACGGGAACGACACTATGTTCATCAAATACATCTCACGCAAGGACGGTCAGGTGCATGACTTCGACCCTGCGCTCAAGGGCGACGAAGAGTTCTCCTATATGTTCCCGACACTCAACGACAACAGGTTCATCGCGGAAAAATATTTCCCTACCCTGCTCTTCAACCTCAACATCAGCAAGGAAATCGGAGAGATTTTCACAGCCTCGTTCTATGTGAACAATATGTTCAACAGCCGCCCGCTCTACCAGTCGAAACAGACAGGCGAATATCAGGAACTCGGGATTCCTATTTTCTTCGGATTCGAGTTCAAGGTGGCAATCAAATAGGCAAAGTTTTAATTATTATCGGTTAAATATTTTAGGTTATGAAACATTCAGCAATCGCCGCAATGGCATTTGCGGTTCTGGCGGCAGCGGGTTGCCAGAAAACGGAAGGAACGAAAGTAATCAGCGTCAATGTCAAGGTTGACGAGACAAAGATTGAGGCTGCGGGAGTGCCGTCACCCGAGAGCTACGACGTAAAGCTCTCCAACTTCTCCACCGGGGCGACAGTCGAACTGCAGACGGAAAATGGGATAGCCACGGCAGAGGGAATCGTGCCGGGCGTGTATAGCGTCACAGTGAGCGGAACGCAGGCAAAGGACGGGTTCACCTACACGATTGCAGGAACCGAAAGCAACGCGAATCTGCTCAATGACGGGGATGAAGTCACGGTTACCGTCGATGCCGTCAAGGAAGCCGCTCTTGTATTCAAGGAAATTTACTACACCGGCTGCGGAGACTGGTATTTCCGTGACCAGTTCTATGAGATTTACAACAACAGCACCGAGGTGGCATACGCCGACGGGCTCTGCATCTGCGAGACACTTTACGCCAGCTCTGACAAAACCATAATTTATGAGTGGCCTATCGAGAACGCCGACCAGTATGTATTTGCAAAGACCATCTGGCAGATTCCTGGCGAGGGTACGACCTATCCTGTGCAGCCGGGCGAGTCCTTCGTGATTGCTCAGTGGGGAACGAACCACAAGGCAGAAAGCCTCAGCAAGGGAGCATCTCCGGTCGATTTGAGCGGGGCCGAGTTTGAGGCCATAGAGAAGGAAACGACAACAACCACCGGAATCGTGCTCACTGACAACGCCGCAGTCAATATGGCAAAGGTTGTGGAAGCCGGCTATGCAATGTCTCAGTGGCTTACATCTGTGAGCGGTTCAAGATATGTTCTATTCAAACCGGCTGAACCGCTCAAGAATGAGGACTTTATCGTCGCTACAAATGCCGACTATAACGGCAAGGGCCGCGAAATCCCAATCAGCGAGGTAATCGATGCAGTTCAGGCTGTAAGCGACGAAGCGGGAATGTCATTCCTCGGCCTGCCTACCGTGCTTGACGCCGGCGGAATCTGGTGCTCAGGGATGTATGTGAAAGAAAGCATCGCGAGAAAAATCAAGGAGACCCGCGAGGACGGCACAATCGTATATCAGGACACCAACAACACTACCGACGACTTCGAGGTCAAGACCGACCCGCAGGTCAGGAGGAACGGTGCGAAGGTTCCGTCTTGGAACACCTGGATTAAGTAGCAACATTAATATTTGGAAGTATTTTCGAGGATAGATTTCTTTTTGAAGAGGGAGTGTACCGGGCGTACACGACTGATGAAGAAAGGGATATAGACCGAAAAGACAAACAAAGAGATGAAGAGAATTATCGCAATATACGCTATGTTCGTCTGTCTGGGCGCATTAAACGCCCGGGCAGGCGAGCCGGCGGTCACGACAAGGAACACGGTTCTGAAGGAGACGGCGGAGCGCAATGCCCTCTGGGCGGGAAGTACCTCCGCAGCCGGGCTGGCATTCACGCCCTACGGAATATTCAACAGTCTCGACCTCAGTTATGACGGAGGATTCGGGGAGTTCAGGAAAAACGGGATCGGAAAGACGACTTCGGAGATTTCCCTGAACACGTCCGGGTCGGCGTACATCGGGAAGTTCCTTGCGACCGGAGGGTTCTCTTTCAGAAACATCTTCGACCGCGACGCTCTCTACAACGTGCTGATGTACGGGCTTGAGGACAATATGCCCTACTATCCGATTGACGACAAGTCCAGCGGATGGAACAGGCAGGAGTACCTGCTGAACGCCGGGCTGTCCTCCCCCGTGCTTTGGGACAGGGTTGCGTTCGGTCTGAATTTCGACTACACGACGAAGGTGGGCGCGAAGCAGCTCGACCCGCGCGGGGAGACCTACAGGTACAGCGTGAAGGTCACTCCGTCGGTGGCGGTGCGTCTCGGGAGGAGCATCCTGGGCATCAGCGGATTCTACACCAACGGGTTCGAGAGAGCCGATGTTTCCAACAATAACAACTGGGAATCCCCTAAGGTCTGGGAGCACCGGGGACTCGGAGAGAGCACCCAGAACAAGGTCGGAGGGAACGACGGCATGAAGGCCCACACCTACCGGACTCACCGCTACGGCGGGGCGCTTCAGTACTCGCTCGGGGAAATCCTTTTCATCGAGGCCGGATTCGCGCGCCGCACGACCCTCGGAATCGAGAACCCGGAACTGCCGAAGAAACTCGGCTCCATAAGCGAGAACGACATCACGCTCGACGCGGCGTGGTTCTTCGGGAAGGCCAAGTCCAATAAATTGTCCGTCGATGCGGATGTCTGCCTCACGGACGGGATTGAATATGTCCAGAAGCTGAACACGGCCGCCTATCAGCAGGAGTGGATGGTCCTCAGCACCAACGAGATGTCATCCTTCACCGGAATCAGCGCAAGGCTCGGCTATGACCACCTTTTCGGTGCCTCCGACCCGAGGGGCTACAGCTGGAAGGTCGGCGCAGAGGCGAGCTTCGACCTGTTCGACCAGAGCTACCTCTCCCCCGCCTCGGCTTCCGACGCGATGAGAGCCTACGGCGGAGTGCTCGCGGACAAGCATTTCAGGATGCGGAAATCCTCTCTGGTTCTGGGTCTGCACGCGGGCTATGCCGCAGGACTCGGCGCCGGGTATAACTGCTTGAGCACTAAGATTTACGACACGCCCAAGGCCATGCTCAACGATCAGGCCGACTGGCTGAACGCAAGCTTCCTGAAGGCAGGGGGACGCATTGACTGGACAATCCATGAAGGCAGAAAGGTCAGCTGGACGCTCGGCGCGAGAGCCGACTACATGAGGGCGTTCGCGCTCGGAAAGGACAGGACGGTCTGCTCCGCATCATTCGGAATACTATTTTAAAAAATTTTATGTCAAACAGGATAAAACTGATTTATGCCGCAATACTCCTCTCCGCCTCCGCCTCGGCACAGCCGCACTCGTTTGCGGTCGTCACCGACACGCGGACGCTGAAGAACTGCGGCCCGGCAATAGAGGTATATCGAGAGTCCGTCTGCAAAGACGGACTTGACGCGTTTATTGCGGCAAAGGACTGGGAAAGCCCGGACGAGCTGAGGGACAGCCTCATGCACTATCATAAAAGCAGGGCCCTTGAAGGGGCGGTTTTCATCGGCGACATCCCGATCGCGATGATTACCGGGGCGCAGCACCTCACCTCCGCGTTCAAGATGGACGAGGGCGGAAGATGGCCGATGAGGGACTGCTCAGTGCCGTCGGACAGGTTCTACGACGACTTTGATCTCAAGTTCCGAAGCCTCGGGCGCGACAGCGTGGAGACGAACTTCTACTACTACTCCCTCGCCCCCGACTCGCCGCAGCACATCAGCTGCGACATCTACACCGGCCGCATCAAGTCTTCGGAAAAAAGGGGCGACAAGTACGGGGAAATCTCGCGCTACCTGCTCAAGGCGGCCGCTGCCAAGTCGCAGCGGAACAGGCTCGACCACCTGATGTCGTACAGCGGGAGCGGCTCGTTCTCGAACAGCCTCGCGGCGTGGAAGGACGAGACCATAACCCTTCACGAGCAGATTCCCGAGGCATTCGCAAGCTCTGACGGGGCGAAGTTCTATGTCTTCGCGATGTATCCGAACATGAAGGACATTCTCCTCAAGGAAATCGCGCGCGACGAACTCGACCTCGCGATTTTCCACGAGCACGGGATTCCGGAAAGGCAGTATGTCACGGACACGCCGCACCCGGACGAGATGGACGGCTACTACAAGGACGCGAGATACCGCATCCGGCAGCAGATAAGGAGCGCGGTCGAAAGGGGGAAGGACGCGGAAGAGGTCAAGGCTGAGATTGTCGGGAGATATGGCCTCACCCGTGAATGGGTCGATGACTGGGCAGACCCGAAGCTTGCCGTCGAAGACTCGCTCTATGACGCGGCTACGGGAATAATGCTCGACGACATCGCGGAAACCGCCCCGAACGTGTGCGTGACCATATTCGACGCCTGCTACAATGGGGATTTCAGGGAGGACGACTGCATAGCCTCGCGCTACATCTTCTCCGGCGGCAAGGCGCTCGTCGGCATAGGCAACTCCGTGAATGTCCTTCAGGACAAGTCGTCGTCCGACCTTCTCGGAATGCTCGCGCAGGGCTACAGGGTCGGGGAATGGATGCAGCAGGTCAATATCCTCGAATCCCACATACTCGGCGACCCGACGTTCCGTTTCACGGCAGCGGAGGGCGCGGTCCGTCCGGACCTTGGAAACACAAGCTGCCGCTACTGGCTGAAATACACCGGAGAGAAATACCCCTGCGACATCAGGGGACTCGCGCTCCATAAACTCTTCTCGCTGGGCTACAAGGACATGAGCCCGCTCCTTTTCAGGACATGGCAGGAGTCCGGCGAATATATGCTCCGCCTCCAGTGCCTCCACCTGCTCGCCCACTATGCGGACGGAAACTACGAAAAGGTCCTGAAGGACGGCGCCGACGACCCCTACGAGTTCATTCGCCGAAAGTCGGCCTACTACATGGGCAAGGTCGGCACGCCGGAGATGGCCGACGCGCTTGCGGACTTGTACTTCAGGGACTACAACTCGCTGAGGGTGGCGCATAATGTCGGTTTTGTCTGCGCCCATTTCCCCGACAGCCTGTTTCTCAAGGATTTCGAGAAGAAATTTGCCGAGGCCGGCTGGATTTACGACCGCGAGAGGTTCCACAAAAAGGCGGAAGGACTGTTCAGGCAGTCGTTTTCCATCGAGTCTGCCACGGGCAAGGCTCTGAGCGACCGTTCCGACAGGTTCAGGGAGTTCTACATCAGCGGGATGAGGAACCAGCCTTACCCGCAGTATGCCGGGAAGCTGCTTGAGATTGTCCGCGACGCCGACGAGAGCGAGGCGACGAGAATTCAGTGCGCCGAAGTGCTCGGATGGTTCGTGAGGGCATGGAACAGGAAGGAGATAATCAGCGGAATCGACGGGTATCTGAACTCGGAGACTGAGATTCCGGCTGCGGTGAGGGATGAACTTGTGAAGACGAAAAGCCGTCTTGTATATTACATGAAGTAAGCATGGACATGATACATACATTTTCAAAGACAATTCTTGCGGCGGTTCTCCTCGGCGGCATCGCGCTTCCAGCGGCGGCACAGGTGAGCGTCGAGAAATGCGGGGTGAAGTCCCCGACGTCGTTCGCCATATTCACCGACAGCCGGACGCTGGCCGAGTGCTCCGATGAGTTTCACGCCTACAAGAGCGTTCTTGAGGAGGAGGGACTCGGGACTTACATCGTGAGCGCGGACTGGGCAGGCCCGGAGGAGGTGAAGGCGGAGATTCTGTCCCTCGCGGCAGGAAAGCCCAAACTGGAGGGAGTGGTTTTCGCCGGGGATATCCCCATTGTGAAAGTCCGTCAGGGACAGCATCTTACTACCGCGTTCAAGATGAACGAGGAGACTTGGCCGATGGCAGAGTCTTCCGTCGCGTCAGACCGTTTCTACGACGATTTCGACCTCCGCTTCGACTACATCCGCCGCGACACAGTGGATACCGACGTGTTCTACTACCGCCTTTCGGAGGAGGGCGCACAGCATCTGCGCCCCGACATCTATTCGGCGAGGATGAAGGTTCCCGGAGCGATGAAGGGTGACAAATATGAGATTTTGAGAAAGTATCTCCGCAAGGTGGTGAAAGCCCACAGGGAGAACAATGCGCTCGACGACATCACATATTTCGCGGGACACGGATATAACTCCGACTGTCTGACGATATGGCGGCAGAAGCCCGTGGTCTTCAGAGAATATTTCCCTTATGCGTTCGACAGGGCGTCGCACGGCCGTTTCCTCAATTTCCGCGAAGACCGTCAGATGAAATGGAACCTTCTCAGCGAAGTGGCGCGGGATGACGTCGATCTCTTCGTTTTCAGCGAACACGGGGCATATGACACGCAGTATATCAATGAGACCAAGGTCGCCACGAATCTTGACGAGGACATTGATTTTCTGAAGCGTACGGTCGCCGAGACATATAAATACTACGCGGGCCGCGGATATGGAGATGACTTTCTCCGTGAGGCGGTGGATTCCGCATATCGCCTGCCGAGAAGCGTAGTTTCCGATTCCGCGCTCGCCGCCTATGCAATTGCCGATTCGCTGGAATTTGCCGGAGCGAACATATTTCTTGAAGACATAATGAAAGGCCGCAGCAACGCGAGGATGATTGTGTTCAATGCCTGCTACAACGGCTCGTTTCATAATCCGGAGGGATATGTGGCGGGATGTCATGTCTTCGGTGACGGAGAGTGCGTAGTCGCCCAGGGAAACACCGTGAACGTGCTGCAGGACAAGTGGGAGGACAAGCTGATGGGCTATCTCTCAATCGGAGAGAGGGTCGGGATGTGGCAGAAGGAAGTTCCGTATCTTGAATCGCACCTCATCGGTGACCCGACCTTCAGATTCACCGCACACGACAAGGCGGAGAGGAAAATGTGCGCGAAACTGCACCATGACCTCATCTTCAACGAGGACACGCCGTCTGTATGGGAGAAATACACGCATTCCGGCAATTCGCTTCTGCGCTGCGCCGGGATCACGCATCTGGGCTATATAGACGCGAAGAAAGCCCACGCGAGGGCGAAGGAGATGATGTCTGACCCGTCGTGGACCGTGAGGATTCATGCGTTCAACGTCCTTGCCGCGGATCCGTCTCCGGATTTCGCCGGAACTGTGCGGGCGGGACTGCACGACATCTATGAACTTGTGGCACGCGGTTCAGTGAAAATGGCGGCGGCTCTTGGAGACACGACTCTCGTGGCCGACGTCAGGGCATTCAGCGAGGCTCATCCTGAGATGGTGAGGGCGTCGGGCTATGCCGCCGAGGACGCCGTCGCGATACTCACCAATGCCGGGCACTACGGAAAGAGCGTCACCGGAGCCGCCGACAGGACCAGACCGGCGGGGAGAAGGGTGAACGACATCAGGACATTCAGGAACGCGAGAAGCGTCTATGCAGTTGACACGCTGCTCGGGATAGCCGGGGACGCTTCCGACGACGGTTATGTCCGCACGGTGGCCTGCGAGACGCTCGGATGGTACAGGGAGTCCGTCTGCCGAGGGAGGATAATCTCAGAACTTTCGGATATCCTCGGCGGAGAGGCCGGCATCCCTGAGAATGTCGCGAAAGAAATAAAGAAGACAATAAAGAGACTGAGATGGGAGTAGCATATTTACGAAAGTTTTGTGTGGCGTCGACCATTCTTGCCTGCACGGCCGGAGTCTTTGGCTCGGCGGCACAGGAGAACATGCCGTCGTCGGTGGATAATTCCACGCTGAAGTATTTTCCTCCGCTGATTGACCAGATTGGAGGCTCCTGCGCCCAGGCTTCCTACATCGGGTATATGTTCACCTACGAGATGAACCGCCTGCTCGGGCGGGACGCTTCCGCGAGCAAGGACAACCAGTTCAGCTATCTCTACACATGGAACTTCATCAACGGGGGTGAAGACGAGGGCTCTCTCGGAGTGGAGGGCCTTCAGATTGCCTTCGAGGGAGGAATCGCGACGGAGGCTGACTTTCCGTCCCAATACACGAGTTCGCAGTTCAAGTGGACCAGCGGATATGAGAACTACCTGAAGGCGATTCACCACAGGGTCAAGAAGATACACTTCTTCAATGTCCTGAGCCGCGAGGGCGTGGATGAGGTGCGGCACTATCTGTGGAACCGGGGAGAGCCGGGCAAGACGGGCGGAATAGTGACATTTTCATCGCGTTCGAGCGGCTGGACAATCGAGACGAATTACTCCGGCCCTTCCGAAACCGGCTACAAGGCGCTGCTCACCAGGCTCGCCCCTGACGGGGCGCACGCGATGACCATCGTCGGCTACGACGACCTCGTGGAGTTCAACGCCCCCGACGGCACGCTGAGCAAGGGCGCGTTCATAGTCTGCAACACATGGGGAACATACTACTACAAGCACGACCGCGGACGCTTCTACCTCCCCTACTGGTTCTGGGAACAGGCGGACAGGGACCTCGGTGCGCTCGGGGCGGACATGGTGGGGACGAACGTTGAGTACCGCGAGCCCCAGGTCGTGTTCCGGGTGAAGCTGGACTACAGTTCAAGGGATGACCTCGCGTTCAGGATAGGCATCTCCAACAAGGCCTCCGACAAGTCTCCGGTCAATGACTACGCGGTGCCGATTGCCAACTATCAGGGCGGGGACTACCCGATGCAGGGCAACGGCGCAAGCTCCGAGATTGAATTTGCCTTCGATTTCAGTTCATACGCCGGGAACATCGACGACTCTGCGGAGCCTAAGTTTTTCCTGACGGTCTGCCGGAACAAGCGCGGGAAAGTATATGGAAGCGGAAAGATGCTTGCCTTTTCCGTCTATGACTACCGCTCGGACCGCGAACACCCGAAGATTTACACCTGCGAGGGAATTGCCGGAAGGGAGATTCAGAGCGGGAACAATGTGTTCAGCATCGAGACCGTGGCGGCTAAGAAGACTTCATTCTCACCGGTACAGTGGCTCGGCTCTTCAGGTCAGCCGGCTGCGGCTCCTCTTGTGCTGAGGACGGCAGACGGGAAATACGCGAAGCTCCGGTTCTCGGACTATGACAGGGAGAACGGAACAATAAAATTAAAGTACGTCTATGCTCCCGACGGCAGCTTACGATTTGAATGATCTTTTGGTCTATATCCATTTTTTCATCGGTCACATACGCCCGGTATGCTCCCTCTTCAAAAATGAATCTATCCTCAAAAATATAATCCAAATCCCCAGCGGGCCTTTTAGCGAATACTTAATGTTTGTAAAAAAAATGAAAGCATATAGAATAATTCTGCCATTTCTTGTTGTCGGATGTCTTTGCGGCGGATGCAACCGTGGCGGCGGGCACGAGCCGGCAGTGGCGGCGGAAGTCACCATTCATGGGCTTGAAGAAGGAAAGTGGGTCTATTTCTCGGTCAAGGACGGGGCGACCGTCGGCACAAGCACATTTCTCTCGGAGTCCGAAGACGCGGAATGGGCGAAACGCACGGACTGGGACTTCGCCATCTGCGGAGACTGCCTCAAGACCAACAGCGGGACATCCGGGAATGGCGCCGGCGGCATCCTCAGAGACAACGCCCACAACTTCCAGACCCTGAAGGAAGCCCCGTCGGAGGGCTATCTCACGGACACGGAGGGAGTTGTCAAGTAGGCGTAAACATGGCGTCGCCAACGGTCTCCGCCGAGAGAAAACACGCGGCTCGGTGAAAATTTCTTGCGACAAAGGGATATTTCCGCTACTTTTGTGACCGGCAAAAATGACGATTGAAAATTGAAGGTTTCTAAAAACACATTGGACATGACATTTCAGGAAGCGGAGCTGCATTTGGAAAGACGGGAAGTGAAGCCTACGTCGAACAGGATTCTAGTGCTCAGGTCGCTTGTCGAGGCCGGAAGGCCGGTGAGCCTGTCCGACCTTGAGGCGCAGATTGCATCGATGGACAAGTCGAGCGTGTTTCGGACGCTGACGCTGTTTCTGGAGAAGGACATCGTGCATTCATTCGAGGACGGGCGCGGGGTCGTGAACTATGAACTGTGCCCGGAGGAGGGGCACTGCGACCATCACGACGCGCACGTCCATTTCTACTGCGAGCGCTGCCACAGGTCCTACTGCATGGAGCACATCGACCTCGACTGGGTGAGGGTGCCCGAGGGGTTCGAGCCGCTCGCCTACTCGTTCGTAATCAAGGGAATATGCCCGGAGTGCCGGGGATGAGCGGCGGCAGGATGCCCGGAGCCGAAAGGACACGGGACGGCAGGTTCGCGCAGGCAGGCGACTGCAACCCGGTTGCGCCATAAAGTCCATACCTTTGCAGCCGTTGAATGGTCGAGGAAACCTTCAGCGGCTTTCTTTGTGGAGAGCCGTACGAACGAAAAACAAGAATTTGATATGGACAAGAAGAAACTTTGGAGAATCATCGCGGCGGCCGTGCTGCTTGCCGGCGCATTCGCGGTGGAAAAGACGGCGAGCCTGCCGGTGTGGCAGCAGCTGCTCATCTATCTGATACCCTATCTTTTAGTCGGCTATGACGTGATTGCCGAAGCCGTGGAGGGACTTTTCCACGGAGAGCTTTTCAACGAGGACTTTCTTATGTGCATCGCCACCGTCGGGGCGCTCTGCATCGGATTCCTTCCGGGTGCAGAGACGCAGTTCCCGGAGGCGGTGTTCGTGATGCTGTTCTTTCAGGTGGGGGAACTCTTCGAGGACTACGCCGAGGGGCGCAGCCGGGAGTCCATCTCGCACCTTATGGACATACGCCCGGACACGGCCAACGTGCTGCGCGGAGGCGAGGTTACGACGGTAGCGCCCGACACGGTGGAGGTCGGCGAGACCATAGTGGTGAAGCCGGGAGAGAAGATTCCGCTCGACGGGACCGTTCTGGAGGGCAGTTCAAGCCTCAACACGGTGGCGCTCACGGGAGAGAGCCTGCCGCGTGACGTGACCGTCGGCGACGACGTGATTTCGGGATGCGTGAACATTTCCGGACTGCTGCACATAAAGGTGAACAAGACCTTCGGAGAATCGACGGCGTCGAAAATCATCGACCTCGTGGAGAACGCCGGCGAGAACAAGTCCAAGAGCGAGACATTCATAGCGAAGTTCGCCAAGGTATATACCCCGATTGTGGTGACGCTCGCGTTTGTCCTCGCGTTCCTTCCGCCGCTCGTTTCCGGAGATTTTTCAGGAAACTTCCCGACATGGCTTCAGCGCGCGCTGACCTTCCTTGTTGTGTCATGTCCATGCGCCCTCGTGATTTCCGTCCCGCTGACATTCTTCGGGGGCATCGGCGGCGCGTCGAAGAACGGCATTCTCGTCAAGGGAGCGAACTACATGGACACCCTCTCGAAGCTCGGCACGGTAGTGTTCGACAAGACCGGAACCCTCACCAAGGGGCAGTTCGAGGTGAACGCGGTGCATCCCGACAAATTCGACGAGACTCAGCTGCTGCACCTTGCGGCGCATGTCGAACGCTACTCGACCCATCCGATTGCAATTTCGCTCAAGAACGCCTACCCGAACGAGCATGACGGCTGCACGGTGGAGGATGTGGAAGAGATTTCCGGACACGGAATCCGGGCGAAGGTGAACGGGGACACGGTCTGCGTCGGCAACACGAAGATGATGGACTCCATAGGCGCGAAATGGCATCCGTGCCACAAGGTAGGAACGATAATACATGTCGCCGTGAACGGGGTGTATGCCGGGCACATCGTGATTTCGGACAGGGTGAAGGACGATTCCGCCGCCGCTATTGCAGACCTGAAGTCGCTCGGAGTGGCAAAGACGGTGATGCTCACGGGCGACCGCGAGGAGGTGGGAAAAGAGGTGGCGATACAGCTCGGACTTGACGAGTACCACGCGGAGCTTCTGCCTGCGGACAAAGTGAGCGCCGTCGAGAAGCTCATTGCGGAAAAGCCGGCCGGGACGACTCTGGCCTTCGTCGGCGACGGCATCAACGACGCCCCGGTGCTCGCCCGCGCTGATGTCGGCATAGCGATGGGCGGCCTCGGCTCCGACGCCGCCATCGAGGCCGCCGACGTGGTCCTGATGGACGACAAGCCGTCTAAGGTCGCCGCGGCCATCCGCATAGCCCGTCACACCCTGAAAATCGCAAATGAGAACGTCTGGTTTGCGATTTCTGTCAAGGTAGCCGTCCTCATCCTCGCCGGCTTCGGACTCGCCACGATGTGGATGGCAGTCTTCGCCGACGTCGGAGTCACCGTCCTCGCGGTTCTCAACGCCATGCGGACGCTGCGAAGTTAGCGTTACCGGGATGTAACCTTCCATGTGCCGCCGAAATTAGCTCCTACTCTTTCGATGACTCCCTTTTCTTTCAAAGCGGTTATATGTTTGTGGGTGTTCTTTCTTGACAGCGACAGCGCTTCCGCAATCTTGGATATTGAGGCTGACGGATTGGCGGAAACGATAGAGAGTATCTGCTTTTCAGTTTCAGTAAGGTCGTTCACCCCTCGTTCACCCCTGTCGTTCACCCCTCTGACAGCATCGACAACATAGTCAGTCCTCCGGAAAGTCACCTTGAAACAACCTCCGGACATTTCGAATTCCGGCTTAGGGACATCAGCAAGCGCACACTCATCATTCATAAGCTCAATGCCTCGTCCCCATGTCTCAAGGTATTTCCCATAGTACAAAATCTGGGCGATAAGCGGATTCTGCGCGTGTGAGAAAACTGACACAAAATCCACAAATCTTATAATTTTTATGGAGTAGACTCCTTAAATTTTATAATATTTATGGATTTTTAGTATATTTGCGGCGTAAAGATGGGCAATATGATAAGACGAATCATTGAAGATAAAATTGGCGAGACGCTCTCAAGGGGAAAGGTGGTGACGATTATCGGACCCAGACAAGTGGGCAAGTCAACGCTCGCGAGAACCGTCATTCCCAAAGATGCGAAGGTGCTTGAACTCAACGGAGACAGTACGGACATTCAGGGGATGTTTCTGGATGTCAACGAAACCGGTCTCAAGCTTCTCGTCGGAGACAATGACTTTGTCTTTGTTGACGAGGCCCAGAAAATAGGAAATATAGGAAATATGCTCAAGATTGTGAGCGACAAGATGAAGGGAGTCAAGCTGATTGTCACCGGGAGTTCGGCATTCAAACTGACCTCTGCAATCAACGAATCACTTACGGGACGGAAACGGGAGTTCAAGCTCTATCCACTTTCATTCAAGGAGATGGTCAACCACACAAGCCTTCTGGAGGAGCAGCGGATGCTTGAACACCGCATGATTTACGGCTATTATCCGGAAGTCGTCACATCACCCGGAGACGAAAACGAGACAATCAGGGAAATAATTGACAGTTACCTATATAAGGATGTTATGGAAGAAAACCATATATCCAAACCGGAAAGACTGGTGAAATTGGTTCAGGCTCTTGCTTTCCAAATCGGCTCCACCGTATCGGCAAATGAACTTTCCGGCCTCGTGGGAATCGACGTGAAGACGGTGGAACGCTACATTGAAATCCTCGAAAAAAGCTTCATCATATATACGCTTCCGTCATACGCAAAAAATCAGAGAAACGAACTGAAGTTTTCCAGAAAACTCTATTTCTGGGATATGGGAATACGCAACGGCGTTATAGGGAACATGGCGCCGGTGAGTATGCGGTCCGACGAAGAATTGGGGCATATATGGGAGAACTTCATCATTACGGAAAGAATAAAACGAAACACATATGCAGGACGCACATTCGTGCAGCACTATTTCTGGAGGACGCAGCAGAAGAAAGAGATTGATCTGATAGAACTCGAAGACGGGATGATGACGGGCTTCGAGATGAAGAGGAAGAGCGGCAAGAAAGTCGGAATGCCGGAACAATTCGCGAAAGCCTATCCCGACGCGAAGTTCGAGTGCATCACGCCGTCAGAGATTGCCGGGTTTTTATTATAATGTTTCTCCGGACAAGTCTGGTCCCATAAGGCATGAATATAAAACGCATTCTTGCAACAGACGCGGATTTGTCGTATTTTTGCGGACAAATCTATCTGCATGAACCTTACCGGACTGATAATAGGAATCTCGTCATTCCTGATGATAGGGCTGTTTCACCCGATTGTAATCAAGGCTGAATACCATTTCGGCACCGGCTGCTGGTGGGTATTCCTCGTTGTCGGACTCGCCGCTGCGGCCGCGTCGCTCTTCATCGGGAACATCATCGCCTCCACAATCCTCGGAGTCTTCGCATTCTCCAGTTTCTGGAGCATCCACGAACTGTTCGCGCAGCGCAGGAGGGTCGAGAAGGGCTGGTTCCCGGCAAATCCAAAAAGGACGAAGAAATCATAGCTCCGGAACCGTCATCCGTGCGCGTGGAGTTCCTGGGCCACGACGGCTTCCTATACCGTTCAGGAAAAATTCCGAGTTTTTACACCATAAAATCAGGAATTATTCCCTAAAAGTCCGAAATCTCGACGATGTGGTTGAGGATGGCATAGACCGTGAGGCCGGCGATGGAATTGATGCCGGTCTTGCGGGCGATGTTCTTGCGGTGGGTGACGACGGTGTTGATGGAGATGAAGAGGTCGTCGGCGATTTCCTTGTTCGTCTTGCCATGAGCCACCGCCGCGAGGATTTCCTTCTCTCGTTGGGAGAGCACCTCGGAGTCGTCATCGCCGTCCTGTGACCCGACCCCGTCCATAAGGTTTAAGACAAGCGGGTTGAACAGCCTCTCTTCGACCCTCATGTGGTTGCGCATATCCGCCTCCATCGCGAGGAGATGGTTCAGCATGCTGTAGCGCGAGGCGTTCGTCCCGTTGTCCGGAAGATATTTTATCACGATATTCTTCAGGTCGTCGAGCTTTTCGAGGAACTGGCTGTGGCACTCCTCCGACTCGGTTTCATAGTGCCCGCTTCCGATGCTGTTGAATATTCGCTCCTCGTGCTCAAAATGCGCGTTCAGTCTCTCGACAAGTTCATCGAAGAACTTGTTCAGCGCGTCGGCGAACGATGTTCCCACCTCACCGAGCATCGTGTGTATGAGCCCGTGGAGATGAGGAACAGACACCGCTGAATAGTATTTGTGTGATGAGCGGATGTAGTCGGCCAACAGGGCGATGTCGTTCCGCCCGAGCCGTGAAAGGTCAGGGGAATACTCGGGGCTTGCGAAGACATTGGCTATTTCAACAAAAAGTTCGGCCGGAAACGAATGGTTCCTGCACACCTCGGCAATCGTCGTGTCCCCGAATCCGAGCCTGAAATGCAGCCGTTCGAGGACCGATAGCATCCTGTTGTCCGAAAGGATGTCGGCCATCTTCATATTCTTCGAGTATGGAAGTCCGTCACTCATAATCTTTTATGTTTTATAAATCATTCAAGGCAATCCTGCGTCGTTCCAATCCGCCGCCGGTCAAAAAAAACGCACAAATATACTCAATTTCCTGCGTTATGCGTAAGCCTCACTCATACTGCGCGGCGGCATTCCGCAGCCTGCTCCGAATCGAGCGCACCAGTGACTTCGGCCGCAGCACCTTCACGCCGTCGGCAAATTCCAGCAGAGCCTTTTCAAGTTCGAAATTGACGCATACATTCAGCTGGAACGTGACAGAGCCGTCCTCATGCCTCTCGGCTACCATCTGCGAGCGATGGAGCGGCTTGGTCTCGATGTACGGAGCGAATTTCGCCGTTGCACGGAAGCGCACAGTCGTCTCGCGGTCCATGGTCCCGGGAATCTTCGTGACTCCGATCATGTCGAGGAAATATCTCTCCGGAACGAACGACGGGTCCTCGACGAACTTAGCACCGTCCGCGTTCCCCACCGCCTCAATCCTGTCAAGGGCGAGGTTCACCACGAACCTGTCCCTCTCCCCTCGTCCGAAGACAAACCAGCGGTTGCGGTATTCCTTTAATATATACGGGCTGAACACGAAAGTGCGCCCGGTCTCAGACTTGAATGAATGATATGTCAGGCGGACGGGGGATTTCGAAACTATGGCGTCGTAGAGCGGGGACATGAATTCGAGTCCCCTAAGGCGTTCGTTGGACTCAAGGTATATCGCCGGCCTCCGCACCTTGCGGACTGCATTCACATGGTCTTCAAGCCGGCCGACGATGTCCTCCATCCCCGAAAACCCGCCGAATCCCGAAAGCTGTTTCAGGATGCCGACGGCCTCGCGCATCCGGGTCAGGTCGGAGTCGGTCAGTGGCGTGTCGGTTATGGAATAGTCCGGGTCGGAGTAGCTGTAGTACTTCCTGTCCTGCACGACTATCGGGGCGTTGTAGCCGAGCTCGTCCGAGCGCATCTTCTGAATATCGAGCTGTATCGTCCTGACCGACAGGTAGTCGTCCTTGCCGGAGTACTCGTAGAGCGCGTCTGAGCAGGCCGTCACGAGGTCTTCGAGCGTCCATCTGCGGGAGCGGTTCCGCAGGCATTTGTCAATGGTCTTGTAGCGCAGGAGCGCGTTCTTGTTCGCTGGCATAATTGCGTTTTTTGCGGGCCTTTCCGTCCGGAGCCCCGATGGTTATGAACAGGCACGAGGCAAATTTTCAGCAAATTTTGCAAAAAATTTTTAACTGCGCAAAAAGATTGCGCAGTCGCGTCCTTACTTTGCATCGTGAAACAAAAAAAGGCCGTGATTACGGTGGACTGAAAAAATTATATTGTCATGAAAGAGATGCTAATAAACGACACGCCCGTGAAGATTTGGGCGAACACAGTGGATCCGAAGGCATTCGGACAGATATACAACCTCGCGAGACTTCCGTTCGTGTTTCATCACCTCGCCTTCATGCCGGACGTTCACGCCGGAGTGGGAATGCCTATCGGAGGAGTGCTCGCGACAAAGGGAGTCGTGGTCCCTAATGCCGTCGGGGTCGATATCGGTTGCGGGATGTGCGCGATAAAGACCAATGTCAGGGTTGAGGAACTTACTCCGGACATACTCCGCAAGGGGTTCATGCGCGGCATTCGCAAGAGGATTCCTCTCGGGATGGAGCGCCACAAGACCGCGCAGGACGAGGCGCTCATGCCGCAGGGCTTCGACATCGACTCGATGCAGGTCGTGCGGAACCAGTACGCCTCCGCGCTCAAGCAGCTCGGGACGCTCGGCGGGGGAAACCACTTCATAGAGCTTCAGAAGGACGGCGACGGCCTCATGTGGATTATGATTCACTCCGGCTCGCGCAATCTCGGCAAGCTGGTCTGCGACCGCTACAGCGAGATTGCCGGCAGGCTCAACGCCATGTGGTTCTCCGGCGTCGACCCGGACAACGGTCTCCCGTTCCTCCCGATGAAATCCGACGAGGGCAAGGCATACTGGAACGAGATGAGCTACTGCATATCCTTTGCGCTCGCGAACAGGGAACTGATGATGCGGCGCATCTGCGAGGTCATCAAGGACAGCCTTCCGGAGGCGGAGTTCGAACCGATGATTAACATCGCGCACAACTATGCGGCATGGGAGAACCACTTCGACGAGAATGTCATCATTCATCGCAAGGGAGCCACCAGCGCACGCGAGGGGGAGGTCGGCATCATCCCGGGGTCGCAGGGCACGCGCTCCTTCATCACCGAGGGGCTCGGCAACCCGGACTCGTTCCGCTCGTGCAGCCACGGAGCCGGCCGAGTGATGTCCCGAACGGAGGCCGTCCGCAGCCTCAATCTCGACGAGGAGATTCGGAAACTAGACGAGAAGGGCATCGTCCACGCCATCCGCAGCCAGAAGGACCTTGAGGAGGCAGCCTCTGCCTACAAGAACATCGACGAGGTGATGGCCTGTCAGAGCGACCTCACGAAGATTCTGGTGACGCTTGAGCCGATTGCGGTCATCAAGGGCATATAGAAAACTTTTTCTGCAAAGACGCGGGGCGGCAATCCGGCCGCCCTCTCCTGAAAGAATGAACACCTGAAAAAAATGAACATGGGAAGATACCCAAGCGGTCAACGGGAACAGACTGTAAATCTGTCGGCGTGAGCCTTCGGAGGTTCAAATCCTCCTCTTCCCACTATACCTTGCGGCCATGGCGCTGATGCATTCGCGCATTTCGTCGCGGAGGGAGGCCGGGGAAAGGACTTCGGCGTCGGGGCCGAGAGCCAGGATGCGGTTGCGGAAATCAACTGTCGGACGTATGCGGTACTCGAACACCGTCGCGCCCTCCTCTGTCGCGGCAATCCTCTGGCTGTGATGAAGAGGAAGGGTCCTGAGGTAGTCCTGCTGCCCGCCATAGACACGGAGCCGCACAGTCTCCGGGACATCGTTGTCACTGACTATGGCACCGTAGCTGTCACGGAAATATTCCTTTAGGCTAAAATCCTTAGGACGCTCGAAATGATGCTCGGTGATGTCAATGTCAAGGATTCTGTCAAGTCCCCATATCCGTATTTTCCCGAACTCATTGAGCCCCACCATATACCACCGTCTCTCGATTACCCGCAGCCCATAGGGCGCGACCTCGTATGTCGCGGCCTCGTCATGCCAGAAGCTTTTGTGGGTGATGCTCACCGTCACGCCCTCGCGCATCGCGTCAATGATGTTGGAAAGGAACTCGCCACCGGACGGGATGTCCTCGAACATGATGCGGTCGTTGAGGTCGCGGCTTTCGCCTATCATGTTGGCGACCGCAAGCGACTCGTACTGCCAGCGGATGAGGTTGTTGTCTGAATCTATGCCCTGTGCGACATAGTAGGAGTATCCGTCCTTTCGGTCGCAGGCTATCTCAGCCCCGAATGTCTCCGCGATGCCCTTGCAGTAATTCTGAAAGGTCTTTTTGTTCAGGTCCTCACCATACGGGTTCACGGCGGAAGCATCCTTCCATTCCCTGTTGAGGTCAGCGAAGCTGATGCGCCCGCGCCGCTGTATCGTCTGGAAAATCCAGATATATCTGTTCAATAATGTACTCATTCGCTATAAATTTACAGCAGTTTCAGGGCGATGGCGGCGCAGGCCTCGGCATCAGCGAGGGCGTGGTGGTGGTTGACAAGGTCGTAGCCGCACCATACCGCCACCGTCTGAAGCTGGTGGTTCGGGACGCGGTCTCCGAGAATGCGCCGTGAGGCCGCGAGTGTGTCGTGGAAGACATAGTCAGGCCAGTCCATCCCATAGGTGCGGAAAGCCTCGCGGAGACAGCCTTCGTCGAAGGGACTGTTGTGCGCGACGAGAGGGAGTCCCTCAACCATCGGAGCGATTTTCTCCCAAACCTTCGGAAACACGGGGGCATCCTCCGTGTCCTCCGGGGTCAGGCCGTGCACCTGCTGGCAGAACCACCGGTAGTGCTCCGGCTCGGGATGGATAAGGGAATAGAAACTGTCGGCAATCTCGCCGTTTCTCACGATGACGACTCCGACGCTGCACACGCTGCTGCGGCACTCGTTCGCCGTCTCAAAGTCTATGGCTGCAAAATCTTTCATATCGCCGGCAAAGTTACTCCAAACTTGGGAAAATTTCATACGCATGACATGACAAAACAGTCAGACAACGCCGAGAGTCGCGATGCTGATGCGGACGGACGGACCGAAGAAATCGTGCAGCGGCCGCCAGCAGTTGTAGAGAGTCGAGCCTGTGGTGAACACGTCATCGACGAGAAGTATATGCCTGACGGTCACGGAATTTCGTTCTCCGGGAATCATATTTGACGATGATGTTCCGTCGGCGGTTTCGGGAGCATGAAAACGCCGGCGGAACTTTTTGCCAACAGCGAATGCGCCCATGACATTGCGAGCCTTTTCCTCGACTCCGAACTTAGTCTGAGTCGACGTGCGCCGTCTCCGCTCCAGAACATCCGTCCTAAGACGCGCCCCGAGCGCCTTTGCCACCTCCGCAGCAATAACCTCCGCCTGGTTGTACCCTCTCCGGAGCCGTCTCGTCCAATGGAGCGGAACCGGAATCACCGTGTCAACGTCCGAAAGCCACTGCGCAGCAGCGGCCCGCTCACCGAGCATCGCCGCGAAAAAACGCCCCTCACGAACGTCGCGTGAATATTTCAGGCGATATGTTATATTCCTGTATCCTCCGGCATTTCCGTCTTCTCCGCCTTTCACGAAATCGAAGAGCGCGACGGCATAAACATATTTCGAGAAACAACCCTCCGCCGATGCATCAGATTTCCGGGATATTGTTTCAGCATCCTCCATTTCCGGGGAAATGAGTTCGCTCGCTGCATCCGGCGGACACGCCTCCGATTCCGAGATCTCGCGTCCCGCGATGAGCGCGTTGAACCGCTCCGCCATAGGATTGCGCCGAACCAGCCAGTTGTGGGTCAGCGGCATATCTGCCAGACAGTTCAGGCAAATGTACCGTTCGCTGCGCCCCAGCTCCCCGCCGCAGACGCAGCAAAGCCTCGGCAGGAGCAGGTCCGCCAAGGCCGTCAGCACATTTTCAGAATCCATTTTCATAAAACAGCAAGGTGTTAGCCATCATAGCCGCGCATTGGCACGAATATACTTAGAAGCTGTTTTAATTTTTCTCACATTTATTTTTATATGTTCGTTCTTTTGGTGTCTTTTTGGTCATATTTTCCCATTTTGTTCACTTTGTGCCACTTTCTCACGTTCGGCAAAATGAATTTTTAATTCACTTTGCTCTCACTAAATCGAAAGGTTCGTCATTTAGCACCGCTAAACTCCTCTCAAAACGAAAAAATCTGACTCAAAA
>ERZ808240.1207-NODE-1207-length-32643-cov-11.900822_pt1 | contig 32643 bp, 27 predicted proteins | sample MGYA00521084_ERZ808240 | MGnify/ENA primary metagenome ERZ808240 (study PRJEB31516, sample SAMN03275571) | gut metagenome | biome: mammalia-associated habitat; material: feces | host: Papio cynocephalus | place: Kenya | collected 2012-08-06 ... | reverse complement strand
TTCTACAACAGGATTGGCCGTGTTTGCCAAAACGCTATCTCTTTCCTTCATTTCTTGGTCGCTCGTTTGTATCTCGCCATGTGCAAGCAAACTGAGAGTGCGATTTGTCGTAGAAGGTTTTACACAAACATCTAAAAGTAGAATGGTGATTACAAGCAAATATGAATATTTTAGTTTATTATGATATCTCATTTTTACGGCATTGATAAGCTGGCAGATAGCTGTGCTTATTGGAGATTGGGCTTCTGATTTTTGAATCAAAGCACCTGTCAAATAGAACATGTTGACAATAATGAGCCAAAACAGAGCGTATGCATAGACATTTTTAACCCTGTTCGGTCCCTCATACCCCATTGCATAACAGTGAGGGAAGAAAAATGAACAATACAATACGAGGCTGATGACGATGCATAGCCATGGATGGGTGAATTTGAAAGATGAATTGCGCGCCAACTTGCTCACCACAGGAATGAGGACAAGGAATGTCAAAGACATGACGCTGATGATTCTGTCAATGATAAAGTCCAAACTTTTGCAGAAAGTTATAACAAATGCCTGAATAATATTTGGATGGTATTCTTTTACAGCTAACTCACGGAAAGTGTTTCCAGGGGCTAAGATGCTGAAAGCAAATGCAATCAGGTAAATGACTAATATGGATGCCAAAAATTTAGGTATGCGTTTTTGTTCCAACCATAAGATGGCTATAGCTACGGATAAGATGGCAGCCATTCCAAAACCTGAGACAAAATTTCCTCCAGCGATAAAAATGGTTAGAAGTACGGAGACTCCACCTATAAAGTATTTAGAATATTTATTGCAGGATAGCTCAAAGGTAATAAGCAAAGATGCCAAGAATAGTGACAGACTATAATATAAGGTGTAGTACATAGCCCCATTATACCAATAAAAAGCATCGTATGGGGAATATACGAACTGTACATTGATTAATACAAAAATGGTTGAAACAAATAGATATTCCAACTTAGACGCATGGAGCACCTTGCGCATAATCATATACATTAATGTAAAAGTGGATGTTACGAGACTTGTAAGCAAGACGATAGGAACTATCCAATACATGCCAAACGCTCCGGGCTGCATGGCCATTAGAAAACATGCAGAATATGTGCCTTGCCAAATATGATACATGTTTATAGCCACATTCCAAGCTGCCATTATGCTTGCACTCAAAGAATGTGTAGCATTCCAAACTTTATGAACTTCAGCTCCGAAAACATAGTCGTCTGAGAAAGGATGCAAATATTGACCTATCCAAAATATTGGAATGATGGACAATATTAAAATCACAATTGCTATACTTGTTACAAGTTTTAATTGCTTTTTATTCATGGATGTTTACCCTGATTTTATGACTAACTTTTTACTAATGGTATAATATTGACTTTCGAAGAAACTTGCATGAAGAAATAAAAATGAATGTTAAAGAAGGTGCAATTAGGTTTGTAAAATTACATAAAATCATAGAATGTAGTAAATATTAAGTGATTATGTGTGCTGTTTTGATAGTTTTTCGTACCTTTACAATGCGTATTTATATGTGCCTAAATAATAGTCTAAGAATTAGGGCAAGGCAATGTCTGATTAAGCAATATAACAATGATACCAAAACTTATTCACCTTTGTTGGTTTAGCGATGACCCTTATCCAGTAGAGATAAAGGTTTGCTTGGATTCTTGGAAACGTGTCATACCAGACTATGAAATAAAATTGTGGGGATATAAGGAAGCCAAGGCCATAGGTTGCCAGTTTATAGACGAGGCTTTGGAGGAAAAGCGTTGGGCTTTTGCCGCTGATGTGGTTCGATTCTATGCAGTTTATAAGTATGGCGGTCTTTATATGGATAGCGACATCTTTCTGTATAAAAGATTTGATGAGTTCGTACCGGAAAAAGGTTTTATGACATTCAACGAGAAAGTAAATTCTGATAATAGGGAGTTTGGACTTCAGGCTGCTTTCTTTATTGGTGAGGCAGGAAATGCTTTGTGCAAAGAAGTATTTGAGTATTATAAAAACACTCATTATCGTAATCAGGATGGTACGCTCAACAATACGATATCTCCTTTGGTGATGGCACGTATTGCAGTGAAGAAGTTTGGTTATAAGCGAGAAGATATTTATCAGGACTTAGGTGACATAAAAATTTACCCTACCCACTTCTTTGCGCCACGAAATAAGTACAAGATTGATGATAATACTTTTGGCATTCACCGTATATATGGGAGCTGGCGGAAAAGAAAATTTGGAAGAAAGGTTGAAATTTGGATTCGTCATCAACTTCTTGTTTTAAGATATGCTCTTTTCAAAAGATAGAAAAGAGCATATCCTGCTCTTGCGGTACTTATTTCAAATGAAGCAACTCTTTGTACAGTTCTATGTATTGCTTCATGTATTTGTCGTAATTATAGCTCATGGAATATTCTTTCGCTGCAAGTGCCAACTCTCCATTTTTGTCCCACTCAGCCAATCCTTCTTTTATAGTCTTTGCCATTTTTTCTGGCTCAAATGAGTCAAAGTAAGTTGCGTGATTCTTGCATATTTCAGGTAAGCTCGTACATTGAGAAGAGAAAACTTTGCAATTATAGCGCATTGCTTCAAGAACAGGAAGACCAAATCCTTCTAACCTGCTTGGAAACAAGAAAGCTTCGCTATGAGCGTACATCCAATTGCGTTCTTCGTTGGTGATTTCGCCAACCATTTCAACATTGTCAACATGGCAATGTTCTTTTATTTCTTTTAGCTCTCTGTAGTAACTTGTACGCCTTTTCCCACATATAAATAGTTTATATTCAGGAAAATACTTCATCATAGGTATTAATAAGTGAAAATTCTTTTTCTTTCTGGTTTGTCCTATCGTGAAAAAGAATTTGTCATTGACATTCACAAAGTCAGGTTGTCTTTGTGCTTCTTTAGTAGTGTCTTGTATCCCATTATATATAACTCTCAGTGGCTTTTTCCCAATGTTTACATGCTTGAGTAAATCTTGTTTTACATATTCTGAAATGACAGTGATACAATCCGAACGTTTAATGAACCATTTTAGTTTCAATAAGTTCTTTATGCGGTGTATGCCTTTTTTTTCGTGAAGAAAGTTTAAGTCATGTACGGTGAGAAGATTGATCATGCCTTTTGCATGGCGACGAGCTATGAATAGTTGATCTGTGGTGTGCCATAAATCTATTTTGTGCCCTAATGCTTTAAGGTCTTTGTCAATATGCTCTACGGTAACGTAATCGACAGCGTCTCCTAAGATGCCTCTGTATTTTTCTGTCATAAGGACTGTGAAGTGAATATCGTCAATGATGTAATCTTTGAGATACTCTCCTACGTTGTTGGCGATTTCTCCAAATCCACATTTTTCTTGATAGCGTGTTAAGTCAACTAATACGTATTTCATATCACGATTTTTTATCTTTTATAAAACAATATCAAAAATCTTGTTTTGTCATTCCTACTCCAAATGTATTAATAATTGCGACCACCTAATGGATGCTTACTATCTTTAAGGAAGTGGTATATTGCAGTATTCTCGCTTGAACCAAAGTTCAAAGACTGGATCAACCATCTTGAATCCTTCTCCCGACTTCTCGATGAAGTCTCTCTCCACGAGTGTTTTCTTGTTTTTGGTTATGCTGCGAGGTGCGCCTAAACCATATTCTGCCACTACTTGCTGGGCGTTAAAATGGGTCTCTCCCATGCAGACGGCACGCAGAAAGGCTATTTGTGAGACTGGCATGCCGTCTATGTCAGTAAGAAACATATCTGCATTGGTGTCCAAGAATTTGGTGAATTGCGTTTGGAACTTTTCTTCTGTAACTTCTTGATTTTTGCAAAGATATAAAAATATGCCCAAAAGTATAATATCCAAAGGTATAATTTTTGAAAGTTTAATATAGATGAGGCAAAGGCTCTCATGATTATAAATCGTTAATTGCGATCCGCAGGGCTTTTTTCAGGAAGTAGCCTTCGTTTAATCTTGTTGCCATTTGTCTTGCTTTTTTTTGCATTTCCGAGTAGTCTTCTTGTGATAATCGCGGCAAGATGCCATCAAGTTCTTTTAGAGAGCCGACGGCAATGCCTACACCATATTTCTTGATTATAGGCGCCACGGCAGACTCATTCCACACGATGACAGGCAAGCCGGCACGGAGGTTGAAAGAAACCTTATGTGGAGAGTTCCAGCGAAGGTAATTACCGTATTCGCCCGAGCAGGTGTCGAGCGAGTCGCCGTCCCACACCAAGCCGAAGTCGGCGTCGATATGTGATATGAATTCTTCGGATGGCAAGAAACCTCTATAAGTGACGTGAGGATTTTCTTGCAATCCTTTCAATCCTTTCTTGTTGCCAATGATGGTGAGGTTCCAATTGTTGAGGCTCTTGGTTAAGTCTACAAGAAATGAGTTTTTGCGCATGCTTAAGGCTCCGGCATAGACCACATTTGGCTTGTTCATAATGACAGCTTCTTTTTTGCTTAGGTTGAAAGACTTGGCACGATAGTCGAACAGGCCTAATGCTCCCACGTTTTTCTTCAAGCCTTGCTTCTTAAGCCAATTTGCCATGTTCTCATTTGAAGCTATGATATAGTCGCTATGCGACAGCCGCCTTATCTCCTTTTCTACGGTGAGTTTTTTCCTTCGGAAAGACCCTAAGTCGTGTATCAATGATATGGTTTTAGCTCCTTTCAGCCTTGAGATGACGCAAAGGAAGCTAAAGTATTTCTTCACGGGATATTGCAAGAAGAGTACGTCGCCTTTCTTGAGCAAGAGGCAAGCTCTGAGGATGCCTGCCAAGTCGAGGAAAAACGCGAGAACCTTGCTGCAATTCACCGTGCGGCGCAAGCCAAGGTTTATGGCCCCCATTTCGGCAAGCGTGTCCTCGTTGTCAGTCTTGGCCTTGTTTCCTGCCGATGTGAGGTTGTAATAGTTGCGGCTGATATAACACAGTCTGTGTCGTTTTATATATCCCATTGTTGATTTATAGTTCCAATTTGAATGGTATCTCATGTTTCTTGCCGTATCTCGTCCAGAACTTGGCACGCTCTTTCATCACATAGTTCACCGCTTCGTCCACATTGGCGTTTCTAAGCAAGGCGTACTCCGTGGCAAGAATCCTTATGAAATCTTTTGGCCCCCAAAACTTGCGTAGGTTGTACAGTCCCTGCTTGATGCTTACTGGGCCAAAGCTCATGCGGTTTATGTCCACAAGCGAGAAGTGGAAGCCCTCATCGTCTTGTTTCCACAACACATTGCCTGGTGTAAAGTCTTTGTGGAGCACGTCGCTTTCATGTATTTTTGCCGCGAAGTGGGCGAGAGCTTTTGCAAGTGATTTGTAACTGCCAGGCTTGGCGTTGCCCACTTCATATAGCGTGTGTCCATAGTCGCACTGAAGGGTTATCAGATAACTATATCCAAGCAAATAGAAAGAGTTTCGCTCTTCTATTAATGCTATGGGTTCAGGAGTTTCTATGCCTTTGTTTTTCAATATCATGGGATAGTCGAAAGCCCGTTGGCATTTCGGCTTCCTTATTCCCCATGAATATACAAGCCGATTGGGACCGTGAGGTATATGATAGCGCTTTACATTCACGAGCGTTCCATCCGGAGCGGTTAGCACCTTGATGAGGTTACGCTTATTGTATATCTCCTTGCCTTCCAGTTCGAAAACATCGGGTATGCTCTCTATGAAACGTCTCCAGTGCTCGTATTTCGGGTTAATCTTTATCATTCTCATTTTGATGCAGAAACATGAATGTCATACCTCTTCCATCCTCTTCATTTCCCACCCACTGAACTGGATGATGATCTTGTGCAATGTCGTGCCTTGGCGCAATACTTCTATTCTTGGCGCGGCGGCATAGCGGTTTATTTGCTCTACCGCCTCTTGCCATTGCGTTTCAGCCTTGCTCTCGAAATCCTTGGCTGGCAACATCTTCAGCTCGATGATGTAGCTGTGCTTGGTAGGGTAGTGGGTCAAGTCGGGCAAGAGGAAAAAGTCGCAGTAGCCATGGTTAAGTTCCAGCTCCGGGGCCGTGATGTAATAGTTGCTCATGTAGAGATAAGCCATGAAGAACCCTTGCAGGTTGCGCTCTGCCTCGATGCCATCACGCACTGATGCCACTTCCGCGTAAGCTTTCGACATGAACCCGAGCACCTCTTGCCATTTCCCCTCGAAAGCCATGTAGGTCATCATGTATCCGAAATCATTCAGGTTGATGTGGTTGATGTCTTGGTATTGCTCTTGCAGATAGCCATAATATTGGCGGCGCACGTTGTTGTTTGGTATTCCGAGTACCAGCATGTCGCCGAAAGTATCCTTGATGGTAAGCATGCCATAGTAGAACAACAAGCTGGGGAAGACTTCTGGCTTCACGATTTCGCTGGCAGGGAACGTCTCGTACAGATTAGCCACGATGCTTCCTTCTTCCGTGATCTTGCGGATGATGCCTTTGCGGTTGCCGTCCAACTTGTCGAGTTGTAGCAGGCGTTTCATCTTGTTGTAGTCGGTCTTGGTGTTGGGGTCTATCATCTGTTTGGGTCCTCTACCGTTGTCCATATAGTTGCGGAGGTAATATAACACCATATCGCAATTGAAGACCCTAACTTTGCTTTTTAGACATTCTTCGGAGAAGCAATAGTTGTCATACCATGGCTTGATTTCCGCTATCATGGCCTCGATGTCGCTATCTGCTGGAATCTGCCCGGCGTCGCGATAGCGCGTGAACATCGCGCGCACGTCTTCCGTGCTGAAGCCTAACATCTTGTCAAACTCAGGCTTGGTGGAGATGTGCCAACCTATGTTGAAGCCGCTTGTCACGTCGTCCAAGGTGACAGGACTTACGCCCATCATGAAAATCTTGGCGAAAGACCCCTTGAACTTCTTGAAGTAATCGCGGTAAAAGCCACTTGCATGCGTCATGGCGTGGTACACTTCCTCTCCCTGCTCGTTGAGCACGGTGTTGGTGAAGTTGTCGTATTCGTCGATGATGAGGTAGAGCTTAAAGTGATTTTCCTTGGCACACTTTTGGATGATAGCCAACTTGCTGGAAGCTATGTCTGTGGAAAGAACGGCTTTTCGGATTTCTTCACCATAAAACTCTGCATATCGGTTGATAAAAGCATCGAAGCAAATGTCGCAATATGAGTTGAAACGCTCTTCAAGGTTGTCGATATTGCCTCCCACTTGCGAAAAATCCAGTGAGAGTATTTGGTAATTGCCTTGCAAGCTCGTGGGATGGCTGCCAATCCACAAGTCACCGAAAATCTCTTGGAATTGATCTTTCTTCTTGATGTCGTAGTAGGTCTCGAGCATGCTGAGAAACAAGCTCTTGCCAAATCGGCGAGGACGAATGAATATCAGGTTGTCGGGTTGATTCTCCAGCAACGGGATATACATGGTCTTGTCTACGTAATACTGATTTTCACGTATTACCCTTTCAAAGTCGGACACTCCGTATGGTACTCTTTTCGGCTCTATCATGGCGCAAACATTATATTTTCCGTAAAGTTACAAAATTATGCCCAAACAGACATGGTCTTTGGCCATAATTTTAGGCTCTTCTGGAATTTAGAGTGAAGGCATACCCCTGCAAAGCGTGTGGGACACGTCGTTGTGAAATAACGCGACCCGAATGGGAATGGCATTGCAGGGGCCGGTTTTATACCGGCCCACAAAAAACGTCCCAACCATTGAAAACGGGCGTGTTTTATCGGTCGAACATTCTCTCTGGGCCGGCATAAAACTGGCCCCTGCACCAGATGATAATATTTTACAAATGGTCGTCTGAGAATCATTTTTTTTCAATCAAGACGTCTCTTGGTCGAAAAAACGCGATTCTTGGGTCGTTTTTGTAAACTATTGAATATTAATAGGTTGTGATTTTGTGGCTCTCTATGTGTTGCCGATTCCATCAAAAAGCGTCGGCTTCACGCCGTAATCGCATCGCCTTTACGCCCTAAAGCCGACGGTTTCACGCCGTGATCGCGTTGCCTTTACGCCGTAAAGCCGACGACATTTGGCCAAAAATGCAAGAAAATGTGGTCGAAAACCGGCTGGAAGAGTTGCCAAGGGGCACCTCGAAGTCGTTTTCTCGTTGTATATGCACCTGTTCTGAAGTGTTAAATTTTGGCAATAATATTTTACATTTCAGCGTGGGCGCATGTTGCAGTCCATGCGAGTTCCACGTAACTACAAAGACGCGATTCGGCAGAGAAACCTTGCCAGGCATCTACCTTTTGCCATTTGTGTTGTAGTGGGTAAGAAAAAAGCCCAGGCTTCACTTCATGTTTGGCCTTGGCTTTTGATACAATATCCTACTTCCCTGTGAGATATGCCTCCTTAACGATCTCTTCCACTTGGCTTGGCACCATGCCTGTTATAGGCAGTCCTTGCCTTATGTTGTTTCTTATCATGGTGCTGCTAATGTCGTATAGGCCCGTGTCGTATAGCCGCACGTTGCGTGGCAGCGTTGCCGTGTCTATCGGGCAGTCGGGTCGGGCGTAGACGGCGATGTTAAAGTGGGAGAGTATGTAGTCGGGCTTTGCCCAGCGGCTGAACGCCAGCCAGTTGTCCGCCCCGATGATAAGTGTGAACTGGCAGTCGGGATAGTCGGTCTTGAGGTGCAGCAACGTGTTCCACGTGTAAGAAGGCTTAGGCAGATGAAACTCATAGTCGGAAGCCACGAGATGATGTTCGCCCGTGAGAGCTTGCCTTGTTATTTCAAGTCTCTTTTCATCATCAATTAAGTCTGTGGAAGACTTCTTCAAGGGGTTGAGCGGTGACACTACAAACCAAATCTCGTCAAGGTGGGCAAGACTTAGCATGCGCTTGGCTATGCCAATGTGGCCCACATGGACGGGATTGAAACTGCCTCCGAAGATGCCTATGCGGCGTGGCTGGCTAATAGGCATTGTCAGCTAAGCTTTAAGGAAATCGCTGACGAGGCGGTAAGTGTCTTGCTTGGCTTTCTCCAAGTCGTCGTTTACGACGATATGGTCAAACTCCTTTGCGAAAGTAAGCTCATAGGCAGCCTTTGCCAATCGCTGCTCTATCACCTCAGGAGCGTCGGTGGCGCGATGCACGAGCCTGCGCCTGAGCTCCTCTATGGATGGTGGTTGTACGAAGATGCTCAACGCCCGCATGCCATAATGCTTTTTGATGTTGCAGCCGCCTTTCACGTCCACGTCGAACACCACGTTCTCGCCACGCACGGCCTGGCTCTCCACCTGCGACTTCAGTGTGCCGTAGAAACGGTCGGCGTAAACCTCCTCGTATTCGAGAAACTCGCCGTCGCTTATTTTCTTTTTGAACTCCTCTGGCGTGAGGAAGAGATATTCCACGCCGTTTCGCTCCGTGCCGCGTGGCGCGCGCGTTGTGGCGCTTATTGAGAAGGCGAGGTTCAATTCCGGGTGCTCCTTCATCAGCCATTGCACGATGGTGCTCTTGCCAGAGCCGCTTGGCGCGGAAAAGATAATCAGTTTGCCAGTCATGTCAATTCTTTTGATTAAAGACGTTCAACAATATGTTTACAACGCGTTGAGCACCTGCTCCTTGATTTGCTCAAGCTCATCCTTCATCTTCACCACGATGTTTTGCATCTCTGCCTGGTTGCTCTTCGAGCCAGTGGTGTTTATCTCGCGTCCCATCTCTTGCGCTATGAAGCCGAGCTTCTTGCCGTTGGGCTGGTCTTCCGCCATGGTCTCACGGAAATATTTGAGGTGGTTGGCCAGGCGTTGCTTCTCCTCGCTTATGTCGAGCTTCTCGATGTAATAGATAAGCTCTTGCTCAAGGCGGTTCTTGTCGTATTGCACCTCCGGAATCTGCTGCAAGCCTTTTATTATAGATTCCTTTATCTTAGGCACACGGCTCTTCTCGTATGGCTCAATGCTTATAAGAAGTTTTTCTATGTTGTCCACTTTCTCGTGGAACTTCTTCTCCAGTGCGGCGCCTTCCTGCTTGCGGAAAGCCACGAGGTTGTCCACGGCCTGCTCTATCGCACCTTTCACCACTTCCCATTCCTCGTCGCTGAGTTCCTCTACATTGGTCCTTGTCAGCACGTCGGGCATGCGCGTCAACGTGCTGAACCAGTCGGCAGGCTCTGGTATGCCAGCCTTTTCCGAGATGGCTTTCAGCTGCTTGTAGTAGTCCTCGACGAGGGCAGCGTTGATAGGCGTGGCGTCAACCACTGTGTCTTTCTCCGTCCAAAGGGCGAAGTCTACCTTACCGCGTGAGAGCTTCTTTGCTATGTATTGTCTTATTTCCATCTCCTTCTCGCGATATAGCGGAGCCACACGCGTGGATAGGTCAAGGGCCTTGCTGTTGAGCGATTTAATCTCAACGTTGATTTTCTTGTCTTTGTAAACCACTACGGACTTGCCGTAGCCCGTCATAGAGAGTATCATGTTTATTTGTGCGTTAAATTTCTGCAAAAGTACAAAATTGGATGGAAAAAGGAGTAAATTTGCACTTTATTAAGAATAATATTGGCTTAATACGCATAAAAATATGTCTTGTGTATTGAATATTGAGACAAGCACCAACGTTTGTTCTGTGGCCGTGAGCCAAGATGGTGCTTGCATTTTTGAGAAAGAGGATCATTCTGGTCCCAACCATGCTGAGCGCTTAGGCTCATTTGTTGACGAGGCTTTGTCGTTTACTGACAACCATGGCATTCCTTTTGATGCTGTAGCTGTGAGCTGTGGGCCAGGTAGTTACACAGGTCTTCGCATCGGCGTGAGCATGGCCAAGGGCATTTGTTATGGCCGAGGCCTGAAGCTCTTGGGCGTGCCTACGCTGGAAATACTTTGCGTGCCAGTGCTTCTTCATGAGATGGTGAAGGAGGAGGACGCGTTGCTCTGTCCTATGCTCGATGCTCGCCGCATGGAGGTCTACGCACAGCTCTTCGACCGCTCGCTCAAAGAGGTGCGCCCCATCCACGCCGACGTGGTGGATGCCGACACTTACAAGGAGTGGCTCGACAAGGGGCCGGTGTATTTCTTTGGCGACGGAGCCAAGAAGTGTAGGGATGTCATAAATCATCCCAATGCCCACTTCATAGACGACATTGAGCCTTTGGCCAAAAACATGATGCCGCTGGCCGAGAAGCGAATGGCCGAGGGCAAATTTGAGGACGTGGCCTACTTTGTGCCTTTCTACTTGAAGAATTTCGTGGCCAAGTTGCCTCGCAAACTCCTGTAACCACATCATTTTTACATGAACATAAAAGGTTTAGACTATAACACCCAGCGAGAAAAACTCGTGTTGCCGGAATATGGGCGCGAGATACAGAAGATGGTTGACTATTGCATGACGCTGCCCGACCGTGACGAGCGCTTGCGCTGCGCCCATGCCATAATAGACACCATGAAACTGATGAACCCACAGTTGACGCAAACCGACAACTACAGGCAGAAGCTATGGGACCAGCTCGCGTTGATAAGCGATTTCAAGCTTGACATAGACTGGCCAGTCGATATATCCAAGGCAAAGGTGATAAGCGAGAAGCCACAGCCGCTCAAATATGAGACGGGCAGGATACCGGTGCGTCACTATGGCAAGTTGGTCTTCGAGCTTTTCAGCAAGTTGAAGGACATGGAACCAGGAGAGGAGCGCGACCAGCTGTCGGCACTTACCGCCAACCAGATGAAGCGGGACCTCGTGCAATGGGGACATGGCCTTTGCGACGATGAGAAAGTGGCGAGTGACCTCGCCAACTTCACCGACGGTAAGATACAGCTCGACCTCGACCACTTTAAGTTTGAGCGGGTTGACATGAGGGCCTTGGCGCCAACTGGCAATGGCAAGAAACGCAAGAAAAAATAAACTGGACTTATGGAGTCATTCATAATAGAAGGAGGACATCAACTTGAGGGCACCATCATGCCTCAGGGCGCGAAAAACGAGGCCTTGGAGGTGATATGCGCCTCGCTGCTCACGACTGAGCCCGTGCGCATTACCAACGTGCCCGACATACTTGACGTGAACAATCTCATAAAGTTGTTGCAGGACGTGGGTGTCAAGGTGACGCGCAACGACCGTCACGACTATACGTTCCAGGCCGACGAGGTGAACCTGGATTTCCTCGACAGCGTGGAGTTCGTGAAGAAATGCTCTCGTCTGCGCGGCTCGGTGTTGATGTATGGGCCGCTTCTCGGGCGTTTCGGCAAGGCCACGGTGGCCAAGCCAGGTGGCGACAAGATAGGGCGCCGTCGTCTCGACACCCATTTTCTCGGGTTCAAGAACCTGGGCGCGAAATTCGTGTTCGATGAGACGCGCGATGTCTACCAGATACATGGCGACCGGCTAAAGGGCACTTACATGCTCCTCGACGAGGCCTCGGTCACTGGCACTGCCAACATCATCATGGCGGCGGTAATGGCAAAAGGCACCACCACGATATATCACGCGGCGTGCGAGCCATACATACAGCAGCTCTGCCATCTTCTCAACCACATGGGGGCCAACATCTCCGGCATAGCCAGCAACCTCATAACCATTGTGGGCGTTGACCACTTGCATGGGGCCACACACCGCGTGCTCCCCGACATGATAGAGGTGGGGTCGTTCATCGGCATGGCGGCGATGGTGGGCAATGGCATACGCATAAAAGACGTATCGCTCAGAAACCTCGGACCCATTCCAGACGCTTTCCGCCGCTTGGGCGTGAAGTTGAAGGCTGAGGGCGACGACTTGATAGTGCCTCACCAGTCGCATTATATAGTAGACTCTTTTATCGACGGCACAATAATGACCCTTGCCGACGCTCCGTGGCCGGGTCTCACGCCAGACCTGCTCTCCGTGCTGCTCGTGGTGGCGACGCAGGCGCGCGGCACGGTGCTCATTCATCAGAAGATGTTTGAGAGCCGCCTTTTCTTTGTCGACAAGCTCATCGACATGGGCGCGCAGATTATACTTTGCGATCCTCATCGTGCCGTGGTGGTGGGTCAAGACCATCGCATACAGCTCAGGGCGGGTCGCATGTCGAGTCCCGACATTCGCGCGGGCATTGCCCTGCTCATAGCGGCCATGAGCGCGAAGGGCACGAGCCGCATAGAGAACATTGGGCAGATTGACCGTGGCTATGAGGATATAGAGAAGCGTCTCAACGGCCTCGGGGCAAATATACAGCGTGTCGATGATTAAGCTCAGTGACGTATATCGCATAGGCGGCCTTGGCAAGCCTCATGGAGTGAAAGGTGAGATAGCCTTCTCTTTCGATGATGACGTGTTCGACCGTAAGGATGCCGATTTCGTTTTCGTCATGATAGACGGATTGCTTGTGCCGTTCTTCTTCGAGGAATACCGTTTCAGTTCCGATGTCGTGGCGTTGGTCAAGTTTGAGGGTGTAGACACTCTTGAGCAAGCCGCTGACCTCACAGGCTGCGACGTCTACTTTCCTCGCGACGCTTCCGATGACGATGCTGACACAGTATCAAAGGCAGAGCTATTTGGCTTCAAGCTCGTGGACGCGTCTACGGGCGGCATGGTTGGCACCGTGACGGCAATCGATGACTCGACCGCGAATCCGCTTTTTGTAGTAGATACGGTGAATGGCGAGATGCTGATTCCGGCAAGCCATGAGTTGGTCAAGGCAATAGACAAGAAAAACCAAACCATCACGGTTGAAATACCCGAAGGGTTATTGTCGTTGTAGCGGCTTTCCCCGGGCGGACAATTATCATTGTAGAAAACGTTCAGATGAAGAAACAAATTTGCATACTTGGCTCCACTGGTTCCATAGGCACGCAAGCCCTTGATGTCATAAGGCAGCACCCTGACCTTTACGAGGCTTACGCGTTGACCGCCAACGACAGCGTGGAGAAACTTGCCGAGCAAGCTCGCGAGTTCAATCCCGCCGCGGTGGTGATTGCCAACGAAGCTCACTATGAAGCCTTGAAAGCCAAGCTCGCCGACACCGACGTGAAGGTTTATGCTGGCCACAAGGCACTGTGTGAGATTGTTGAGGCCGGTCCTGTCGACATGGTGCTCGCTGCACTCGTGGGATTCGCCGGCCTGGAGCCGACCATACGTGCCATCAAGGCGCGCAAGAAGATTTGCCTTGCCAACAAGGAGACGCTTGTCGTGGCAGGCGAGCTTATTCTCGACCTTGTGCGGAAATATCATGTTGACCTCTTGCCTGTCGACTCGGAGCACTCTGCCATATTCCAGTGTCTCGTCGGCGAGGACATGAACGAGGTGGACAAGATTCTCCTCACATGCTCTGGTGGGCCTTTCCGCAATTTCACCCATGAGCAGCTGCTCACGGTGACAGCGGCCGACGCCCTTCGCCACCCCACATGGAAGATGGGCGCGAAAATCACTATCGATTCGGCATCGCTCATGAACAAGGGCTTCGAGGTCATGGAGGCTAAATGGCTCTTTGGCGTGCCGGCCGAAAGGATAGAGGTGCTGGTGCATCCGCAGAGCGTGGTGCACAGCGGCGTGCAGTTCAAGGATGGAGCGGTGAAGGCGCAGCTCGGCGTGCCCGACATGCGGCTTCCCATACAGTATGCTTTCTCTTTCCCGAAGCGACTTCCGCTCGATGGCGACCGCCTCGACCTTTTCAGCACCCAAAAGCTGGAGTTCTTCAAGCCAGACGTGAGCAAGTTCCCATGTTTGCGCTTGGCTTACGAAGCAATAAGCGAAGGAGGCAACATGCCGTGCATACTGAATGCCGCCAACGAGGTGGCCAACGCCGCTTTCCGTCGTGGAGAGTGCTCGTTCCTCGGAATGGCGGATGTCATAGGGCAGACCATGCGGCAAGCCTCGTTTGACAAGACACCCAATCTCGACACTTATTTCCAAACCGACGCTGAGGCGCGCCAGATAGCGGCCTCTCTGCTTAAGGCTTAACACATATTAATAATAAAACAAATGGAAGTATTCCTCATAAAGCTATTACAATTCATCCTCGCCATCTCTCTGCTCGTGCTTCTTCACGAGGGAGGCCACATGGTAGCCGCCAAGCTCTTCGGTGTGAGGGTAGAGAAGTTTTTCATCTTCTTCGATGTCAGCCTTGGCAAGTGGAGCGGCAAACTCTTCAGCTTCAAGCCCCGCAAGTCTGACACGGAGTATGGCATGGGCTGGTTGCCTTTGGGCGGCTACTGCAAGATTGCCGGAATGATAGACGAGAGCATGGACACCGAGCAGATGAAGCGCGCGCCGGAGCCGTGGGAGTTTCGCGTGAAGCCAGCCTGGCAGCGTCTCATCATCATGGTGGGCGGTGTGACGGTCAACTTCATCCTTGCCCTCTTCATATATTCCATGATAATGTTTCATTGGGGCGAGAGCTACGTTCGTGTGGCCGACATGTCACAGGGCATGAAGTTCAACAAGGAAGCCAAGTCGTATGGCTTCAAGGATCACGACATCCTTCTTGGCACCGACATACGCCCGTTCAAGGACTTTGGTGGTGACGTGTTCCGCGACATTTCCGAAGCTAAGTATTGCGACGTGTTGCGCGACGGCAAGAAGGTGCGAATAAACTTGCCTGGCAATCTCAACTTGCTCAATATGCTGAAGGTGACCCCGCAGTTTGTTCGTCCGTTTGTTCCGGCTGTCGCCGACACCGTGTTCCAGTCCATACCCGTGGCCGACAACGACTCTGTGGCATCGCCGGCTTGGAAGGCCGGAATGCGCAAGGGTGACAAGATCCTTGCCGTCAACGGCAAGGCAATAGACTCATACAATGAGTTCACCGAGGCGGTGGGCGTCATCAGCGACCAGCTTGCCGCCGTAAACACCCATAAGGACAGCTTGCGCCTCCGCACGGTATCGCTCGTGATAGAGAAGACAAACGCCAAGCGCGACACGGTCATGGCCATGCTCACGCCCGACGCGAAGCTCGGCTTTGCCGTGGGTGGGCCTGAGTATATGTACAAGGACAAGATTACCCACGTCAGCTATAGCTTTTTGGCGAGTTTCCCGGCTGGCGTGAAATACGGTTGGGACGTGCTGTCGGGCTATGTCAGCGACATGAAATACGTGTTCACCGCCGATGGCGCCAAGAGTCTTGGAGGCTTCGGGGCCATAGGCTCCCTGTTCCCGCAGACATGGGATTGGCATGCTTTCTGGATGATGACGGCATTCCTCAGCATCATCCTCGCCTTCATGAACATTCTTCCCATCCCAGCGCTCGATGGTGGCCATGTGCTGTTCCTGCTCTATGAGATCATCACTCGTCGCAAGCCTTCCGAGAATTTCCTCATAAAGGCGGAGTATGTAGGCATCACGGTGCTTATCTTGCTGATGGTGGTGGCCAACCTGAACGACATATTGCGCTGGATTGGCGTCATGTAGGGTTAAAAAACATGAATATCCATGTTGTCTTATACCCCTTTCGCATGCGTTGACGTATTAAAGATAAAACAACAAAAAGAAAGAATACCATACAATCAATGAAAAAACTATTGACGCTGGCCCTTCTGATGCTCGTCGGCATCATGGCCAATGCCCAAATGCTGGATCCCGTGAAGTTCTCTTCCACGTTGAAGACAAACAATACGGCAGAGGGCGAAATCGTTTTCACGGGAAAGATCAGCAGTGGCTGGCATGTGTATAGCACGGGCTTGGGCGGTGACGGCCCAACCTCAGCCACGTTCAACGTCAACAAGCTCGATGGCGTGCAGCTTGTGGGCAAGTTGCAGCCGCGTGGTCACGAGATAAAGAAGTATGACCCGCTCTTCGAGATGAACCTTCGCTATTTCGAGGGTAGCGTGGAGTTCGTGCAGAAGGTCAAGTTCACCAAGCCCAACTATCACATCGACGCTTACTTGGAGTATGGCGCTTGCAACGACCAAAACTGCATGCCTCCCACGAGCGTGGATATAAAGAAAAGCGGCAAGAGCCCAGCCGTGGCCGGCGATGGCAAGCAAGATGCCCAGGATGCCAGTGCCGCCACCACTGACATGCCAGTGGACGATGAGGTCGCCGCCACAGCCGCTCAAGGTGCCGATTCGGTCAAAGCCGACTCTCTTGCCGCGGCCAACGCCGCAGCGAGTGCGTCTCTCTCCCAAAGCGACAAGGATGCCCTCTGGCAGCCTGTCGTCAAGCAGCTTCAGCAGTTTGGCGGCACCAACGACCTTGCCAACCATTCATTGCTGTATATATTCCTTATGGGTATCGTTGGCGGCCTTTTGGCTTTGGTAATGCCGTGCATCTGGCCTATCATCCCCATGACGGTGAGTTTCTTCCTCAAGCGTTCCAAGGACAACAAGAAGCGCGGCGTGCGCGATGCCGTCATCTATGGCATCTCAATCATCGTCATCTATCTCGCTTTGGGCATTGGCGTAACGGCTGTCTTCGGCCCGTCAACGCTCAACGCACTGTCTACCAACGCCGTGTTCAACATCTTCCTGTTCCTCTTGCTCGTTGTCTTCGCAGTGAGCTTCTTCGGATGGTTTGAAATCAAGCTCCCAGACAGTTGGGCCAATAAAGTGGACAACAAGGCTTCGAGCACCACGGGTCTCATCTCCATCTTCCTCATGGCTTTCACGCTCGTGCTCGTGAGCTTCTCGTGCACCGCGCCAATCATCGGCCTCTTGCTCGTGCAGACTGTCACGTCCGGCGACTGGCTCGCTCCTGCCGTTGGAATGTTTGGCTTCGCCATTGCCCTTGCGGTGCCTTTCGCGTTGTTCGCCATGTTCCCCACGCTCATGAAGAAGAGTCCGCGAAGCGGCTCATGGATGGATCAAATCAAGGTGGTTCTTGGTTTTGTGGAATTGGCCTTCTCGTTGAAGTTCTTGTCTGTCGCTGACCTTGCCTATGGTTGGCACATCATGGATCGCGAGGTGTTCCTGTCGCTTTGGATAGTCATCTTCATAGCCCTTGGAGCTTATCTTGTTGGTTGGCTTAAGTTCCAGCAAGATGCTATCGGTGGCGACATGCAGAAGCCTATGCCCGTGCCTGCCATCATGCTTGGCTTGTGCTCGTTGGCATTCGCAATATATATGGTTCCAGGTCTTTGGGGTGCTCCTTGCAAGGCGGTGTCGGCATTCGCACCTCCTATCACAACCCAGGACTTCAATCTCAACAACCACGTGGTTGAGGCCAAATACACCGACTACGAGGCGGGCATGGCCGCGGCCAAGGCGCAGGGCAAGCCCGTGATGCTCGACTTCACAGGCTTCGGTTGCGTCAACTGTCGCAAGATGGAAGCCTCGGTGTGGACAGACCCATCGGTGGCAGAAAAACTGGAGAAGGACTACGTGCTCATTTCGCTTTACGTGGACGACAAGACAAAGTTGCCACAGCCCATGGAGGTGACCATGCCAAACGGCCAGAAGCGCACGCTTCACACCGTGGGCGACAAGTGGAGCTACCTACAGAGCCATAAGTTCGGGGCCAACGCCCAGCCGTTCTACGTCACGCTCGACAACAATGGCAACGTGCTATCGGGATCGTTCACTTACAAGGAGGACGTGTCGGCTTATCTCGACTTCCTCAAGAAGGGCCTTGATGCTTACAAGCATTAATAAAGAGGGGGAGGCTTGACGGACAGCTTGGCCGTCAAGCCTTTCTTGTGACTATATGGAAACATCTATAATTTTACCATTGAAGAACTATGCTTGACAAAGACATACGTGAACAAATCATCGCGCTTATCAAGCGGCAAGTGGTGCCCGCCGTGGGCTGCACGGAGCCTATGGCCGTGGCGCTATGCACGGCAAGGGCTACCGAGGACTTGGGCAAACGCCCGGAGAAGATACGGGTGCTCTTGAGCGGCAACATGCTGAAAAACGCCATGGGCGTAGGCATTCCCGGAACGGGAATGATAGGCTTGCCAATTGCCGTGGCGCTTGGGGCCATTGTGGGCAAAAGCGAATACCAGCTTGAGGTCATCAAGGATCTCACGCCCGAAACGCTTGAGGAGGGCAAGGCATATATTGCCGATTCTCGCCGCATCGACATCAAGTTGAAGGAGAATATCACGGAGAAACTGTATATTGAGGTTACGTGCTCGGCAGGCGACGACAGTGCCACGGCGGTCATTGCCGGAAGCCATACCAACTTCGTCTATGAGTGTTGCAATGGCAAGGTGTTGCTTGATAAGCGTGATTGCACGGAAAGTGCCGAGGAGCACAAGGGGTTGGACCTCAACATGAAGACAGTGTGGGAGTTTGCCACGACCAGCCCACTTGAAGAGATTGCCTTCATGGAGGAGGCGCGCGACTACAACATCCGCGCCGCTGAGGAGAGCCGCAAGGGCAACTATGGCCATTGTCTTGGCAAGACCATCGACCGTCCGCTGAGCCATGGCATCTTTGGCGACTCTATATTCTCTCACATCATATCCGAGACGGCGCTAGCCTGCGATGCTCGCATGGGCGGTGCCATGATTCCCGTGATGAGCAACAGCGGCTCTGGCAACCAAGGCATCTGCGCCACCAATCCAGTGGCGGTGTTTGCCAAAGAGAATGAGAATACCGAAGAGGAGCTGATTCGCGCGCTTACACTGTCGCATCTCACCGCCATTTATATCAAGCAGAGCCTTGGCGCGTTGTCGGCCCTTTGTGGCTGTGTCGTAGCAAGCACGGGCGCGAGTTGCGGCATCGTTTACCTTATGGGAGGCGACTACGGTCGCGTGTGCGCGGCGATACAAAACATGGTTGCCAACCTCACGGGCATGATTTGCGACGGGGCCAAGCCGTCGTGCAGCATAAAGATTTGTTCGGGAGTGTCTTCCGCGCTGCTTTCCGCGCTCCTGTCCATGCAGCGGCATCAAGTCACCGCGGCCGAGGGCATAGTGGACAACGATGTGGACAAGAGCATTCACAACCTCACGTCGATTGGCAAGGAGGCCATGAATCCTACCGACGACATGGTGCTCGACATCATGACGCACAAGAGACTATAAAATTCTCTTATCTATATTTGAGTCTCGCTCACCCTTCCCCGTGAGGGGGATGGTGAGTGAGACTTCTTGTTTTTCAACTTCCTCCAAATATTGTGTTAGTCTCTTGCCCGATTGTGTCTCGATGTCAATGAGGTCTCGTGGGAGAATTGTCTTTGGTCAATCCGTAGTCTTCGCTTGTGTTGTTAAGTGATTTGTCATCATGTTCACTCTTCTTTCCCTTTGAAAGGTAGCAGGTGGCAGTAAACAAGACCAGAGAATGCAAGGGTTTCCATTCCATTGTCTTTTTATAGTTGAAATCCTTTGCCTTTCCTGATGTATATTCGTTATGACCAGAGTAATGCCATTCCATGCCAAATGACCATTTTTTGTACTTGCAAAGTAATTTGGCGGCATATTGTGCGCTCCCATGTTCTATTAAATCACCTTCAGCTTCTTTGGTTGGCGAGTTGGCATAGATGCCAAGGTTCCAGTTCTTCAGCGGGAATGTGATTCCTCCTCCATACCGGAAGTAAGGCAAGCACACGTGTTGCTGTAAGGTGCTATATGATGTGTGGTAATACTCCAAGTATGGTGCCAGTTCCAACCAAGGGAAAGGATGCCAACTTCCTGTAAGGCTCATTTGGTGCTTTACCACATCGGATATTTCCTGTGGTTGGGAGTAGGCCATTCCATCTTTCATATAGAGCGTGGTCGCAAATGGGCGGCGCGAGTAAGAAGGAGCATATGATAAATTGATGTAATTATCGTTTTTGCCAAAATACAACAGGTATAACGTTATGCTACCATTCCAATATGGCTTGAGTTGTGGATTGCCAATTGACACGAATTGACGTTCCAAATACGTTGGCGATGACAACAACTGCCCGCTTGTTGGACATATGGTGTTTACCAAAGTTGTCATTTGTACGCTAACCCCCTCTAATTTTCCTTTGCCCCACCAGTCGGTGTAAAGCCTTAGGTACGGAATCGTGTTATGTATGTTGCTTTCTTCTGTTTTTGTTTCAACTGAGTTGATGCCAACGGTTGGGTAGACAGTGACTTTACCAAATCTTTTGTGCAAGCCAAGATATGCAAAATTGCTGATGTTGGAAGATTGGTATATGTCATTTAGATAATGCTGACGATTCTTTTTATATTCGGATCTTTCTCCTATACTCCATTTTACACCCCATAATGATAATTCGTAAGCAATGTTGCTTATCAACGATTCAACATGATTGCTGAAGAATGATGATGTAGACTGAATGCCATCCTGTTCTATATGGTTGTCTACAGTAGAATAAGAGTACGTATTGACAAGGTTGAATGCCAATGACTGTTTGTCAGAAAACTGACATTTATAATAGAGGTCGGCAGCGAATGATCGCAGCCGGTTATTCAAAAGACTATTGTTGTATGCCGTAATGTATTTGCCATCTGATTCATATCGTGCTGTGGTAGGCTCCTTTTGCTTGTCGCCATCATGGGTATAATTTAATTCTATATTGAATAAATGCTTGCCCCAACTGCGTTGGTAAGCCGTTTGCAGATATTGAAAGCATCCTTCATAAACATTGTTTTTGCCTTCATAAACATGTGGCTCTGAATAGTTGTATACAGAGCATTGGCTTTTGTCACCGATATGGCGATAATCTATAATATAATTCACTTTCACCTGATTCAGCGAGTCGGCAAAGGTTAGCCCCAGCTGGTTGGTGCCGAATCCTGTATTCACAGAATTGCTGGTCGAAATATCTGCAGATACGAAACAGGCTATTCTGTTTTTTAGAATGATGTTTGCCACCGGGCCGGATGTCACTGTCATGTATTGGGCAGGGGCTACCGGGTAATATTCTACACATTTGATGTCATCACCCTTATAAGACCGGAGCTCATTGGGAGTGGCAGGTACACCATTTATCAATACGTATACGCTCTTTCTGTCTGCAGACAATAAGTTGGATGCGTTTATGTCAGTTTTAAACTGAGCCAAGGAAGATACCGCATCCAAGGCATTCGTTCCAAATGAACGATTTTTATCAGACATGAAAATCAGCTCATGGTCACCTTTTAATGTGGTTTTTCTTGCAGTAACAACGATTTCGTTCAAATCAACTTTTGAAGCTATTGAGTCTGTCTTTTGTGCCATCAAGTTTACAGACAACGACAAGAGTAATATTAAAATCGCCCTACTTTTCATAAGCTTGATTAATGTAGTTTATAATTGTCGTTTTAAAGTCGAATTCCTCGGCTTCATATTTACAAATAGTTATGCCATTAATGAAGTCATGGGGACACACCCCCATGCAAATAGGAAGTTTTTTACATGCAAGGCATTGTGCATTTTCATATGATATGCATTGGTATTGTGAGCGAGGTTTGTTCCATGCAATTTCTCCATTGTCCAATAACTTGCCTTCTGTTGTGCTATCATACAAGTCGTTACAAGCTGTACATTTTACGATATTGCCATTAAAATTGACAGCATTGTAATACTCTTTATTAGTATAGCAAGAATAAAAAGGCAGAGGTTCAAAATATTCTATTCTATATCCTGCATTGGCAAATAAAGATTGAATGTATGATATTTGGGAAGAAAAACTTTTATCTGTTTTTTCTTGCCATACTTTTTTCATTCTAATGATAATCCTCTTTCTATTTGTAGGCTCAATGAATTCATTAACTTGTTCAACTATTTCTTTTGTCAAGTTTTTATGAGTGTAGTTTATTCTTAGATATACAACAATCTCTGAGTTTATAGTTAAGCATTTATTTATGTTGGAAAGAACATGCTTAAATGCTGAACTACAATTCTTCTGATGTTTAACTTTGTCATGAAACTTTTGTTCACCATCTAGTGTTATTTGAAAACTTTGAAATTCTAATTCTTGTAAGGACTTAGACACGTTTTCGTTTAAATAAAAACCATTTGTTGTAGCACTGTTAAGAAAAGGGATGTTGTTTTGTTTGCATTTGGCGATGGCGTATAATGACAAGGGAATTATTATCTGTTTGAAATACATAAATGGTTCACCGCCAAACCATTCAATCTGCAAACTTGTGATATTGCATATGTCTACGGCATAATCAATATGCCTTTTTAGTCTTTCTAATACACTTTCTGGCATTATTGATTCGACATGTTTCTGTATACAATACCAACAAGAAAAATTGCAATTTAATGTTGGCAAGACAATCAAGAAATAATCTTTAGAATGAATAGCCTTTGAATTTTCTTGTCTGAATAATTCTAGTTCATTGGTACTTCTTGGTACAATAAAGTCACTATTGACCAGTTTTTTATACATGTCATAACATCCTGATTTTAAGCTTGCCAAGTTTACGGAAAAGTCTTCCAATTTGTGCCCCAATTCTCTTGAAAGCCTAAAGAATGTGCGATGTAGGGTATTAAACCAATAACTATATTGGTCATCATAATATACCAAGTTGTAATAACTGTATTTCATAATCATGCGAATGTAAATGTAAAGTTAGTCTATATAAAAAGGCTAACTTTACATTTGTAAGAGTAATAGTTTAACCGCAGGCATAAACCGCGTTTATGCAAGATGCTTGATTTGTATTTATACCACATCCTCTAGCTTTGTTAATGCACCCTGCCTGGGCTTCAGAAATGAAATCTGTGCCTCCCATGATCTTCAGAGTTTCTAATTCCGATAGCTCTGAGTCTGAAAATAAAAAATTTCCCATAAGCTGTAAGTTTGATGTTAATACATTAAAAACAGTGCAAAGATGATGAGAAAAAACGAAATGGAGAAATAAAGCGCGTTAAAATAACTAAAAGTAAGCAATATTGCCCACTGTTCTGACGTTTTGGTTTGTACTTGTGAGTATAGTAATCAATATGCTATTGTAGAATGCCGCTTTTGTTGGAATTGTATAGCAATTTCACTGGAATCACATCTCGCGATTCCAGTGAAAATGCGATTGCACAAAATACCCTAAATAGGGACACGGAATGTACGGTGTGTGAATGGGGGAATTCGATTTTATTCCCCCAACTTCCTCCACACTTCAAGAAACTCGCGGTGCTCGAGCTTCTTGCCGAAGGATACCTTTACGCCCGCGCTGGTCAATGTGTCGAAAGCCTGCTGGGAGATATATTCGGCAAACACCTCCGCCACGCCGCCGTCGACCATCATGGCGGCGGCAGACCGCCCGACGGCTTTCACCGCAACCTTGGCGTCGTAGAGCAGTTCGGGCTCGTCGTTCATGATGTTGTATAGCCGGCGCACGCCCTGGCCGTCGAATGTGCTTATGCGGCCATCGTGAAGCACCACCAGCGTGTGTTGATCATTGTGGAGTGTATCAATTAGTTCTTGCATCATAGTGATTTCAGTCTTTAATAAGGTTTATGTTGCAAATATAGGCAATATTTCTGACATCTTTCAGGATTGGGCATGAAAAAGTAAGTCTTCTGAACCGAAACAGGATGCAAATGCTTAATTTTGCGGTGAAATACGACTACGAATAATGAAAATCATTTTTAGGCATTCTGTCTTATTCTTGATCTTGCTGTCCGTGGCTCTCTCTTCTTGCGCGGGCAGGTTTGCCAAGCCTGACAATAGGCGTTTCCGCAACGAGGTGGTGCTGAAGACCACGCCCGTGAAGGACCAGGGCCACAGCGAGCTTTGCTGGGCCTACGCCATGCTTGCCACCATAGAGACGGAGCGGCTGGAGATGGGCGACTCCGTGAACCTATCGCCCGACTATCTCGCCCGCTTGTGGCTTCAGGAGCAGGCGCGCGCCTATTATCTCACGCGTGGCAGGGTGGGGGTGTCGCTCCGCGGCATGGCGCCGATGGCGTTGAGGCTCATGGAGCGTTATGGCATTGAGCCTTACGACAGCTACTATCCCTGCGGCAGCGTAAACTACAACTCCCTTTCCCGTATGGCCATGCAGGTGGCGCGTGCCTCAAGGAGCCTTCGCATGCTCGACAAGAGGCTTGGCGACAATCTCGACCGCCAGATAGGTTATCTTCCGCCCTCGCTCTTCATGCTTGGCGTGAGCTACACTCCGAGCCAGTTTGCCGAGAGCGTCTACGTCAATGGCGACTACGTGGCGTTGACGAGTTTCACGCATCACCCTTTTGGCAAGGCTTTCGCATTGGAGTCGGCCGACAACCGCATGCTCGACACGTTCCGCAACGTGCCTATCGACCAGCTGATGGATACCATAGTCCAATCCCTGCGCCATGGGCATCCTGTGTGTTGGGAGGGCGACACTTCCGAGTCTGGATTCAGCTTTCAGCGCGGTTGTGCCACCTTGCCCGATGAGCGTCACGAGCCTACGCAGGCGGAGCGTCAGCGGGCTTTTGAGCAATTCCAAACCACCGACGACCATTGCATGGAGTTGTGCGGAATCGCGAGAGATGCCAATGGCCGATTATATTTCATCGCCAAGAACTCATGGGGCACCAATAATCCCTATCGTGGTTTCATGTATCTGAGCTACAACTACGTGCGCATGAAGACAATAGCGGTGATGGTGAAAAACAAGTTTTAGAAAGATTTAGACCATATAAAGTTAGAACCACGGCTTGGTACCGTGAATACCAAGCCGTGGTGTCTTTCGAGTACAAACTGTTCGTCAGGTTAGATTATTTGATAGATTCCGTTCATTCTTCAACTATTCTTCCGAAGTCCTTGAAATAGGTTGCGGAGACATACTTTTCCTTTGAGCCTACGGGCACATACAACACGCTGGCACCGCGGTCAACCTCGTTGTCTGGATTCAGCGTAGGCGGAGTTGACAACCTTATATGCAATTCCTTTACCCGAAGACCCTTAAACGCATCCTTTGATAATTCAGTCGTCGCTGGTATGAAAAGGCTCGTCATGGTGCCGCCAGTGTTGAAAGCCTCGTCATAGATATATTGGAGTTTTGAGTCTGAGGGTATCAATATCTCCTCTATTTTAGGGGAGCTCGCGAACGCCAGTATACCTATGCTCTTGACACTCGACGGCAGGCTAACCGTCTTGAGGTTGGCACAATTTGCAAAGGCTTCGTTATATATACGCTCCGTGCCTTTTGGCAAGGCAATGCACGACAGGTGACAACCAAAAAACATTCTTTGTCCAATACTTCTCTTATCTTCAAAAGCATAATAATTACACAGGGACATATCCAACGTGTCAAGGTTCAGAGCGGCTATTATGGCTGCATAATCCACATCAGAATGCTTAATCATGTTTATTACGGTAAGTTTCTTCAATCTGGAAAGATTTTCCTTGTCATGTCCTAACATTGTTTCAAGACCACCCACGTGGAACTCTGGCTTGTCCACGTCCACGGTTTCAGCTTCATGTAAGGTACGTGGCTCTTGAATAATCATAATTGTGGGGCCCTTATCATCATAAACATAGCCAGGGGCGGGATTGATGTAGTCGTAGTAATTTCCTAAGATGCGATAAAAATCACTTCTTCCTAATCCTGTATTCAAGCTTACGTAAAACGGAACCTCAACTGCCTTGGCTTCGGTACATTTTATTGGGTCAGAATTTTTAGTTAACCATTTGCCAGAATTTGCATAAACTTCAAATTTTGTATTTGCCAACACAGACATTTTAAAGTCTCCTCCCGTGTTTGGGATATAAATCACCTTATCCTTGAAGTAAGCAAGCTGGTGAGGCCTTTGTTTCACATTGATTACATATTTATTATACGAAGAAGAAAGCGTAATTTTTGCTTCCCTTGCAATGAGCAGCGAGTCGTCTGATTTCGCACATACTATACGCACCGCTGTTTGATTGTTACTCGACTCTGCTTGATAGTTATCCGACTCTGGGATTTCAGATGCCCTGCACCACTTGCCGGAACCTGTGGCATAGCTAATATCAATCTTATATCCGTCAGCTTTGGGAAATAAGACGGTGGTATCTTTACCGTAAGCACCTATGTTAAGACCTTCGGCAAGAATTTTCTCCGTAGTGGGGCTCATGGTTATTACAGGGTTATCCTCACTTTCCTTGCATGAAGAGAATGTCAGCACAGCCACGAACAAAAATAATATTGCGTTTCTTATTTTCATAATCCAATGATCTTAAATGTTCTGGTTATCGTGCCAAGAGCAATGCTCTTGTATGTACATTTTTCATCAAACCAATCTCTGATACCGTATTCGTCAAGCACGTAGTCGCCTTCCAAATCGTCTTCATATACAGAAAACGCCACCTTGTTCTCTTTACTGTATATATACTTAATATTTAGGTTCTTATTCTCAAACCAATGCATATTGTCAAAGTCCACTGTGACAACCTCACACAAAGGATTGATGGTTTGCGGATTATAGCGTCCATAGACATTCGATTTAATCCCAATCTCAAAGACCTTTTTCATTTTGTCTGATATTTTTGAAGCTTTTGAGAAAAAGACGTTGTTGTCGTCATTTCTCACCAATTCGTCATCGGTAAAGTCCCTCGAGGCATTAATCTCCTGATCCATGGCTTGCAGCCGTTCTTGGACAGAGACTGTCGACTTGGTCATGCCTGCAAGCAATGCGGTCATCTTACCGCCTGTGATATAATCAGTCATGATAAAGTCACCATAATTACTAAGTATGTTACCCGTTGGTGAGCCATAAAGGTCCCTCATGAAAGACTTTGATAGGCAAGTCAAAGCATAAACGTGTAGAGAACTCTCAGATGGATTCAGCTTAAACTCTGAATTGTAATAAGCAACATTTGCCTCTCCATATACAGAACGGGTAGAATCATTAATATAGGAAGCAAACACTTTCGTGTTTCTATGCTTCCTACCAATTTTGACTAAACCAAATATATTGAGACTGAACCCGGATGAGGATTTCTTTATCAACTGTGACTTTTTCAGAAAGTCATCATAGTCAGCATAAGAAAAGCCTCCAACGGAAGAGTGCCCTATGTGATTTTTTGATATGAGCGAATGGTCATAATCGGATACCTTGTCAATGTCTATAACCTGAAGACCGACATTTTGCGGATCGCCCAAAATAGTATTGCCCATCTTATAAGAATATCCAAGTAGTTCTCCTGAATTTCCATTCTTGTCTTCATTGGCAGTTGCGCGAGTGGACATGAAACTGCCATTACCAAGCCCATGTGTCTTTACACAAGGAAGATTTGGATTTCTTACTTGATATATTGTGTCACGTAACTCGGAACTATTTCCTGCAATATTACCGCCCTGTTCATCCATTTCTGAACAAGACGCAAGAATAGCTGCCGAGATGGTCAACAATTTAAAAATACGCATTCTCATTACTTCTTCATTTTAAAAGATTTCGCGCCTGCTTTACTAAATAATTCCTCACCTGTTATCATGTCAAAATAACGTGTTGTTTGGATAGGAGGCACAAATTCTGGATCGGCTATTACATAACCTTTCCATGTTCCTGTGAATTTTATCTCACGATCGTTATATCTTGCGTATACCGTATAAGGTACCTCCACATTATAAGCCGTGAACTTCACTGAGACCATGATTAGGCATTTGTCCATGGTTCCTGGGGTAGTATAACTAATAGTGCATTTCCTATTTGAATAGACATTTTGATAGCCTGAAGTTATGTATCTTACCATGTTGCTATCCCCATCAATCAGCAGGGCTTTTCTTGCCACTACCGTAGGCATTCTTAGTCGTGTAGAATCTATTAAATCAAATCTAATGTTACTACGGTTTTGTTGGAACCAACTTTTCTCCGCCACACTAAGATATACGGTTTTTTGGTATGTAATATTTGGACTACCTTTATGTTTTATGCTGTAATTTGCTTCAAATGGCTCAGCGTCTATAACCTTTGCGTTTTCAAGGTCAAAGTCCACATTGGTAACTGTAAACTTGTCTATAGGCTTTATGAGAAAATGCTGCTGGTTTTTCTTTGTATATTCAGCAAAACGTATATCATCATTGTCATTCACCTCCAGATAGTAATTGAATACAGATGATACTCCATTTATGGTTTTCTGTCCTAAAAACATATTATTCTCAATGGCAAAATACCCAGGCGTGCTTGAAGGCTTTAAATCCCAACTTATAAAAGAACTGGAAAAATCATCATTTGGAGATGACATCAAAATGTTAATGTTTGGAGTTTTTTTGTAATGTCCTATCGTAAGTGGCGTTTTGCTTTTTTCTGAATATAGCATATATGGGATACCTGTGGCAGCAGGAAGAATCCTGACATAGAACTGCTGATCCATGTCATATTGGTTTTTTGTACCAGAAAGTTTCACCTCTGCGCCAGCCTTGTCACAGTACAGATATTTCCTGCTTTTATCCTTACCCGCTTCCATTACCTCTATCGTGACAGGGAGCTCCCTTATAGCCAGCATATTGCTGCTAAAGTTAGCATCGTAGTTTTCCTGTATTGGCATTGCCATTCGTGGTTGCTTGGTTTTCTTTTGTAGACTCAAGAGGTATCTCATTGAGTCGTTCATCTCAAGTGGAATAACGCTATCAGAAGTAGCAATAGACGCTCTTGTCAAAAGGTTCGTTGCAGATTGTTCCTCTGCATTGGATGTGGTTTTGCTATTGTCCTGCTCAATGTCATCAGAGCAAGAGAATAGTGTTGTCGTAAGAATTAATGCGAGTGAATAAAAAAGTTTTTTCATGTTTTACAAACTTCTGTTAGTGAATTTATAAGTGTATTTGCGTTCTATAAGTCACTCTGTCAAATATGAAATCCATGATAAAATCTCCACTCAAACCTTTGGGGATAGGAATGGCAGTTTGTCCAGTTGTAACGTTTGTTGAAAACATATCGGTACCATTGTTTGCGTCGGATAATCTTAGCGTAAATGATTTTTCAAAACCTTGCACATAGATTGAACCGTTGCCTACATAGGCAGTAAGCCCGGCTGGTGGCAATCTCTTAACAGGTTTGCCAACATGATTTGGATCCACAAGATACACATACAGTTCTACCCTAACCCGTTCAGCAGGTTGCTGAAGAAAAGCAAAACCTTTTTGCGTAAGGAATAAAAACAATAAAATGAAACATAGAAGTTTATTAAGCATAGTTTACTATATTTTAATGTCGCAAAGTTATGCTTTCATTAAATATTATCTCACAAATAGCAATTACACTTTTTACACAACCTTTTTCATAATTAAGTACAATAGCTTGAAAGCCAATAATATAACTCGCATATTACACTTTTTACACTTCGATGTAATATTTGGTTATAGGCGTGAAATATTTGCATTTAGGCTTCTTGAACCTTTCTGATGAAACAGTTTCACATTGATGTTGCTTTTAATGTTTGTAACACGCTGCTGGCTAATGCCAAGCAAATTTGATATATCTGTAGAAGAGAATTTTAATCTTATAAGTATACACACCTTGAATTCTTGGTCCGTGAGTTGCAGCTTATAAGTTTCCATTTTTGAATAGAACTCTTCCATAAGTTTCCTTATTGTCTTTTCTAAATCATCCCATTCGCTCGATGACATTACTACGCCCCTGCCTGATAGCTTTCGCAGATGTTCAACTATGGCATGATGCAAAATGTTCTGCTCATTTGCCCAATCTTGTATCCTGAAATTTTCTTTATAGGTAGACAACCGTCTTTGTAAACTCTCGATTTCTTCCTGTTTCTGCTTCTTGAAATTTTCGCTATTATTCTGAATCTCTCCAAGTTCTGTTTCGGATTTTCGTAATTGTATAAGAGTTTGCTCGTATCCGTTTTTCAATCTCTCAACCTCTTTCTTGCGGTTTTTAAAGCGTACAAGTATAAAGTAAGACAGGAACAACACCATGACAAAGAAGACAAACAAGGCCAGCCATAAGTTTCTTGACTCTTTAGTTCTCTCCATTAAATTTTGCTGACTCTCACTATAGTTAAACAGTGACTGCATTCTTATTATCTCTTCAGCAGATTTTAGAATATTGGCCGAATCATTGGTTTGTGCATACAATTTTGAATACTTTACCAATGAGTCGGATTTGCCAATAAGCGCATAGGATTCCATTAAACCTTTATAAGCATTCTCCACATTCTGAATGTCCATATTGAATGATAACAGCTTATAAAAGCATCTTAATGCTGCTTCTATATTTCCAGACTTCTCTTGAACAGTGCCTTCATAATAATAATAAAGCTCATGCCCTGACAATATAGTTCCGTCTGTATTGAATAGTCCAGACCTTTCCTTGAATATCTTTAACGATTTCTTTGCCCCTTCAATGTTTCCTTTATGAAGATAGAAATGAACTTTATGAATCTGGCAGGCAGCTGCATATTGAGAATAACCATGACGTGAGTATTCATTTATTGCAGAATCAACAACAGACATGTATGAGTTATAATCTCCTTTAAGAAGATACACATTGGATGACTTCTCAAGATATTGTATTGCCGATAACGTGTCTTTACCTATATAAGCGTACTTTCTCCCCTTTCTCCATGCATCAAATTCTTTTGATGGGTATCTTTGTTCCATATATAAAGATGCCATTTGGCCATAAACTCTACTTAATAACGCATAGTCGCAACTATGGCTGAGCGTGTCGGCGTTAGATACGGCAATATTGAAATACCGCAAGGCCTCTGGACTATTACCCTTGTCACGAAACACACATCCCATCATATAGTTTGTCGCCATCTTCTCATTGTAATTTCCATGGCAATTGTAGTATGCAAGAACGTTGTCCATGAACTTTATGGTATCCATTGGGATGTATGCCTTATTCATAGCCTCCGCATACGTAAGTAAATATGCCATTCTGTCGTGTTGATTGAATTCTTTTGTTTGATTAAAGGAATCTTTCAATACATGGTATGCGGAATCAGGATGCTCTTCCAACAAAGAGTCGGCTTTCATCAACACTTTTTGTCTATTGCCGTATCCACATGATACTAACACACCGACTATCAATAAATAGAATAAGCGTTTCATGCTACCCTTCCTATATGATAAGCATACAATTCTTAAATGATGCAAAGATATTGTTTTTTTATTTATTTAAGTCATTCTAATATTAAAATTTATTGTTGTCAGCTAAAACTTTCAGCAGAGAGCCTGTTCTTTCCTGTGCCCGCAACCAGCAAGGGCACGAGGCGTAAAACAAAAAAGCCAAGGCATTGGCAACAATGCCTTGGCTTTTATCCTATTACACAGACTCGGGTTCGATCCGACAGGCCTTGCCCTGTGTTTAAGTTCGTGTCTACAATGCTTGTGCGAACTATTTCTTAGAAAGATTTTCATATTTTATACAACTATCGCAACATCACAGCAGGCTGACTAAAGGTACAAAATACCTCATAAAGATGCATCTTGTTTTTATTTGTATTTTATAGCATGAAGTGTTTGCATCATTTCTTATAGAAATCATGTTTTTTATCTTCAGTAACAAATCCTTGATCTTCTAATTTAGAGATAATTTCCTTAACGTTCCATGACCAAATCTTCTTGATTTCTAAGTCGTAATCGACGGAGTGTTTCAAAACGATCTATCGTAGACGATATGCAATGCTGATCTTCAGTCACAACACATGACCGATGCATGCGCATTTTATCCTATATATACATCTCAAGTGTCCTAATGGATCTTGTAACAAATTTTTATTGCAAAAAACATGGCGTCGAAATCTGTTGTTTGTAACTTTGTAAGATAATAAGCAAACAATTATTACACACACGGAAATGGCAAGCAACACACACACAACATTCAGGAAAATAGTCCTTTCTATGGCTTTTCTCCTGTTTGTCACGGCTGTGACAGCTCAGACAGCCACCATCTACACGACAACATCAGACGGAAGCCTTGGGCTTTCAAAGACTACAGTACCGGT
>ERZ808240.1206-NODE-1206-length-32669-cov-11.641412_pt1 | contig 32669 bp, 27 predicted proteins | sample MGYA00521084_ERZ808240 | MGnify/ENA primary metagenome ERZ808240 (study PRJEB31516, sample SAMN03275571) | gut metagenome | biome: mammalia-associated habitat; material: feces | host: Papio cynocephalus | place: Kenya | collected 2012-08-06 ... | reverse complement strand
TAAAGACAGCGATTTGTGCGCAAGCGCCCATCGCTGTCTTCACTATGCCTATGCGAGGCTCATTGCACGCGTAACTTTCCATTTACCGGTCCGGGCGCAGATTTTCCAGCACTTCATCCGGCACATAGAGCTTGCCCCATCCGGTGCCAAGGTCGATCTTTGGCTTGTTGGCACCGTGAAAATCGGAGCCTCCGCTGATTTTCAGGCCGTATTTGGAAGCAAGCCCCCGGATCTGGCGCTCCTCGGCAGTATTGTAGGTGCTGTAGATGGCTTCGATGCCTGCGAGACCGATGGATTTCAATTCCTTCACCAGATTTTCCAATCGCTCGTCACTCATGTGATAGAGGATCGGATGCGCCAGTACAGGGACTCCTCCGGCACCGAGGATCAGTTTCACGGCCTGAGCGGGAGTTACCTTTTCTCTCGGAACGAAGCAGGGGCAGTGATCGCCTACATAGCGGTCAAATGCTTCCTTCATGCTCTGTATATAGCCGTGATAGAGGAGATACCTTGCGAAGTGGGCTCTGGTGATAACCGCACCGGGAAATTCCGAAAGCAGTGTTTCATAGGAGATGGCAATGCCGTGTTCCCGTAAAAGTGCGCACATTTTCTCGTTGCGGTTCTCCCGGGAACGGATGAAATCTTCCAGGTAGCGGGAAAAATCCGGCTGATGGTAATCAATAAAAAGTCCCACCATGTGGATATCTTTTCCCTGATATTCCGTGGACAATTCGATACCGGGAATCACTTCCGGCACACTTGGAACGTCAGCGCCGGGTGCCGAAGGAACTCCACAGGTCCGGGGGATGTTGGCTCTTCTCGGAGTGTCAGTGTCCACCGGGAAGGGTATACTGCAGGCTTTTGATACGTCCACCGCCTTTGGAGCGGAAGAGTCAGAGCCGGACTGGGAAGGAACCGTAAGGCGGGAGGCGGCCGAACATCCGGCATCGTTCGGGGACGAAATGACCGGGGATGCCGCCTGTGTCTGCCGCAGTTTCTCCGCATACTGAATGACCCGATCCAGCCCGTTTACCGTATCATGATCCGTGAGGGCGAAGGCCCGCAGCCCCTTTTCCCTGGCGTAATCAACTAATTCCTCCGGGGTGTAAGTGCCGTCGGAGCAGGTGGAATGTACATGTAAATCTACCATAATAGTAAAGATCCTTTCTGCACGCAGAAGAATGCGCACGGCATACAGTTTCGTTAAGTGCCATCGAAGGTTCCTGATAATATAGATAAAAAAATGGATGTCGGCATCACCGGCATCCATTTTATTCTTGTCTTAGTTCTCGTCGTCCTCGGTCTGTGTGGTGAATACAGTACGCTTTCTTGCCATTTCATCGCTTGCCAGATACTCATCGTAGGTAGTGATCTTGTCTACCAGGCTGCCGTTCGGTAGGATTTCAATGATACGATTGGCAGTGGTCTGTACGAACTGATGGTCATGGCAGGAGAACAGTGCCACGCCAGGGAACTTGATCAGCCCGTTGTTCAGCGCGGTGATGGATTCCATGTCCAGATGGTTTGTGGGTTCATCCAGGATCAGGCAGTTGGCACCGCTGATCATCATTTTGGACAGCAGACAGCGGACCTTTTCACCACCGGAGAGAACACGAACCTTCTTCACACCGTCTTCTCCGGCGAACAGCATGCGTCCCAGGAAACCACGGACATAAGTGGCATCCTTTACGGGAGAGTAACCGGTCAGCCAGTCGGCGATAGTCATATCATTGTCGAACTCTGCGGTATTATCCTTCGGGAAATAGGACTGGGAAGTGGTAACGCCCCATTTGTAGGTACCCTCATCCGGCTCCATTTCACCGGCCAGAATCTGGAACAGAGTGGTCTTTGCCAACTCACAGCTTCCTACGAAAGCCACCTTATCTTCACGGCCCAGGGTGAAGGAGATATCATTTAACACTTTTTCTCCGTTGACGGTTTTGGACAGATGTTCCACAGCCAGTACTTCATTACCGATCTCGCGCTCGGGACGGAAGTCGATATAGGGATATTTTCTGCTGGAGGGCTTAATATCATCCAGCTCAATTTTTTCCAGAGCACGTTTTCTGGAGGTAGCCTGCTTGGATTTGGAAGCATTTGCGGAGAAACGGGAGATGAACTCCTGCAATTCCTTGATCTTTTCTTCCTTTTTCTTGTTCGCTTCCTTCATCTGCTTAATCAGCAGCTGGCTGGACTCGTACCAGAAGTCGTAGTTACCGGCATACAGCTGGATCTTGCCGTAGTCGATGTCGGCGATCTGGGTACATACCTTGTTCAGGAAATAACGGTCATGGGATACCACGATAACGGTATTCTCGAAATCAATCAGAAAATCCTCCAGCCATGCGATGGCATCCAGATCCAGATGGTTGGTAGGCTCGTCGAGCAGCAGGATGTCGGGGTTGCCGAACAGTGCTTTCGCTAACAGGACTTTCACCTTCAGGCTGCCGTCTAAATCCTTCATGAGAGAGTAGTGGAACTCGGTGCCGATGCCCAGACCATTTAACAGCATGGCGGCATTGGACTCTGCTTCCCAGCCGTCCATCTCAGCGAATTCCGCTTCCAGCTCACTGGCGCGGATACCGTCCTCGTCACTGAAATCTTCTTTGGCATAGATGGCATCTTTTTCCTTCATGACCTGGAAGAGACGCTCGTTACCCATGATAACGGTATCCATAACCACGTTGTCGTCATATTTGAAATGATCCTGCTCCAACACGGAGAGACGCTGACCGGGGGTGATGACGATATCACCTTTGGTAGTTTCCAGCTGACCGGACAGGATCTTCAAAAAGGTGGACTTACCGGCTCCGTTGGCTCCGATGAGGCCGTAACAGTTGCCCTCGGTAAACTTGATGTTGACATCTTCGAATAAAGCTTTCTTACCCACACGGTAAGTTACGTTGTTTGCACTGATCATTCTTAAACCTCTTGTTATTCTTCTTATTAAATGTGTTACAAAGCCACTCTTACCATTATACATAAAAACCCACATATTTCAAGGAAAAAGTGTGAAATCTTGACAGAGTAAAATATTTATGTAAAATGATTACTGAAAGATAAGAACAAGATTCATTGATATAGTGGAGGTTTGCATGGCAACGATTAAAGAGATTGCAGAGATCGTGGGTGTGTCGAGCGCAGCGGTCTCCAGAGTATTGAATTACGATGAAGGAATTTCCGTCAGTGAGGAAACGAGAGAGGCCATTTTTGCCACAGCGGAGAAGATTGGCTATAAGAAAAAAGTTATTTATCCTAAAATTGAAAATGTTGCGCTTTTGTATTTTACGGATAATGAGGATGAATTGGAGGATGTGTTTTACCGCGGTGTCAGGGAGGAAGTTATAAAGCAGGCAAAAAAAATGAATATCCGACTGCAGATTTATGACCGCAGAGATGGTATGAGCGTGATCCCCAGGGATCTGAATGCCTTTATTGCCGTAGGCTGGCTGACCCGCAAAGAGATCAATCAATTGTATAAAATCTGCCCCAGAGGAGTGTTCATCGGCACATCACCGGATGAAAAATTGTTTGATGCGGTTAGACCCAATATGGATTCCTTCGTGACACAGATGGTAGATTATTTTGTGGAAAAGGGTCATAAAAAGATCGGGTTTATTGGCGGAAGCGACCGGAATATTGATACGGGGAAGCCCTCCATGGATATCCGAGAATGGTCCTTTCGGCAAAGTGTGGCATATTATCATTGTCTGGAGGAGAAATATATCCTGATCTCGGAGAAATTCACCGTGGATGAAGGTTATCGCATGGGAAGAGAATTACTGAAGAAAAGTTCCCTGCCCACCGCATTGTGCATTGCGAGCGATACACTGGCAGTGGGAGTATTGCAGGCACTGAATGAAAAAGGGATACAGGTGCCGGAGCAGATGGCGCTTTTCAGCATCAATGATGTGAATATAGCCAAATATCTGTCTCCACCGTTGACAACCATACATATTGATATTCCCTGCATTTGTGAGACGGCATTGAATCTGCTGCGAAACCGGGTGCTGTATGGTGGCAAAGTGACAAAGCTTGTCTTTGTGAACGGGATTCCAATTTTTCGCAAGAGCTGCTAAATCAATAATAAGTCAATGAACAATAAATAGAAAAAAGTTAAAAGGGAGGTGACGGAACAGGCCTCTCTTTTTGTATGCTTATTTTGTATAAAACTGACAAAAGATACTTGCTAAATTTGGCAATAGGGTAAAAAAAGAACAAGAGGCATTGACGAAAAGAGGTAATGATGCTATATTTTTTCTAAAGGTAAATAATTTACTATAATAAAAGTAAAACATTAATTTTAGAAAGATTGAAAGGAGAAAATTAATGAGAAAGAAATTTTTGGGGATTTTGTTGGCGGCAGGAGTGATCGCGGCAATGACAGGATGCGGAAGCACAAACAATGTAGACGGTGAGAAAGCAACAGCAGATGAGAATGGTAATTATCTAATTAATGGTAGCTTTGAAGAGACTGATTTTACCGGATGGACGGTAAATAATGTGAACGATTCCACAGAGGAACTGAATATCTATGATCGTGATACTGACTGTTTCGAGGGGGTACAGTCCCTGCATTTTTATTCCGGCAGCAGTAATGTGGATTTTTCCGCAGAACAGACGGTGAACGGACTGGAGGAAGGCGCTTACAAACTGACGGCACATATCCAGGGAGATGCCGCAGGGGATAAAAATGCAACGGTGTATTTCTACGCTGTGGTAAACGGGGAAGAAATCAAAGTGGACGGAGAACTGAACGGCTATGTGAACTGGTACACTGCAGAGATACCGGATTTGAAGCCTGCGGACGGAGAAATCACGGTAGGTGTACGTGTTACTACAGCACCCGGCGGATGGGGCACCATCGATGATCTTACGCTGGTGAAGGAGTGATCATGGAATTTATCAAGGGTATGGACATCTCTATGGTGAAGGAACTGGAAGCCAGCGGAGCGTCCTATTACATAAACGGAAAACAGGAGGATCTGTTTTGTATCTTGAAGAAGTGCGGAACGACCATGGTACGGCTCCGGATCTGGTCAGACCCGTTTGATGAGATGGGTAACTCCTACGGTGGCGGGGGCAATGATTTACAGACTACCATAGAAATTGCCAAAAGAACTGTGGAAAACGGAATGGACTTTATGATAGACTTTCATTACAGCGATTTTTGGGCAGATCCCGCCAAACAGATTAAGCCGAAGGCATGGCAGAAGCTGCGGGGAGAAGCGTTGGAGACTGCAGTGTATCTGCATACCGTGAATACGTTGAAGGCACTTAAGAATCACAAGCTAATTCCGAAAATGGTGCAGGTCGGCAATGAGATTACCAAGGGTCTTCTTTGGCCGGACGGTTATGTGGAGCAGACGGAGAATATGGCAAGGCTTTTGCAGGCAGGGATCCGGGGGGTGAGGGAAGAGTGCCCCGGGGCAGGAATCGTGCTGCATTTGGATTTCGGCACCAACAATGAGCTTTACAGGCAGTGGTTCGACCGAATCGCACCGTTTGCATTGGATTATGATGTGATCGGAATGTCCTACTATCCGCACTGGAACGGCTCTCTGGAGCAATTGCAGAATAATATGAACGATATCAGTGCCCGTTACGGCAAGAATGTACTGGTGGTAGAGACTTCCATCGGCTATACTACGGATACCCTGGGATGTAAAGGAATCGTCTATTCCGAGAAGGAGGAAGAGGCTACCGGATATCCTGCCACACAGGAAGGACAGGAGCAGTTCTTAAGGGATCTGATGACTACAGTCAGGAAGGTTAAGGCGGACAGAGGAATCGGTGTGTTTTACTGGGAACCCGCATGGCTCCCAATTCCGGATTGTACCTGGGCGAGCACGAGCGGAAGTCAGTATATGCAGGAAAAAATGACAGCCGGCAACGCCATGGCGAATATGGCATTATTTGATGCAGCCGGCAATGCCAACAGTGCCCTGCTGCATATGAAAACAATGTAGGTGAGGAATGACTATGAAAAAAGGAATCATATCGATGTTGTGCATTGCACTGGCGGTGGGGACACTGACCGGATGCGGAAGTAAAAAAGAGGATAACAGACTGGTGATCTGGACGAATATGAACGTGGAAGTGGATACACTCCAGGAATATGCAGATACCTGGGGAGAACAGAATGGATATGAGGTGGAGGTGATCCACCAGTCCCCGTCGGTGCAACAGTTTGCACAGGCGGTGAAAAGTGCCGAGGGACCGGATGCTGTAGTGGGTATCCCAAATGACCAGCTTGCGGATTATGTGAATGCAGACCTGACAGCGGAAGTACCGGCAGAACTTTATAATGATGCGGATTTTTCCGAAGCTGCAGTTCAGGCATGCTATGTGGACGGCAAAAGATATGCAGCACCTCTTTCAGTGGAGACAACCGCTTTATTCTATAATACGGACATGGTAGAAAAAGTGCCTGCGACCTGGGAGGAACTGGTGGAACAGGCAGTGGAGAACGGCGGTGTGCAGTTTGATGCCACCAGTATCTATTATGATCTGGGATTTGTCAGAGCCTGCGGCGGCTATATTTTTAATTATCAGAATGGTGCTTATGATACGTCGAACATTGGCCTGGCAAATGATGGGGCAGTACAGGCGTATCATTTCATTGATGATCTGTGTAACCGCTATGGCCTGATCACGGCAGATGTCACGGCGGATATTGCCAGAAGCAATTTCCAGAACGGAAAATGTGCGTACTATATCGGAGGCCCTTGGGATATTGACGGTTTTACTTCGGCAGAGACACCCTTCGGCATCACGGAGATGCCGACATTTCACAGTCAGGCATTCGTAACACCGGTGGGAACCCAGGTAAGCTTTGTGGGTAAGGACAGTGATAAACAGGAGCCGGCATGGAGTTTTATCAAATATCTGATTGAAAACGGTGCAAAAGATCTGTATGAAGCAGGTGACCGTATTCCTGCAAGACTGTCCGATCAGGAACTGGAAGAGATCAGGGAGAATGCTTACGCGAAAGCATTTATCGTACAGATTAATCGGGGAGAACCGATGCCTACCGTATCCGAGATGGGTCAGCTATGGAGCATTCATGCCAATAATATCCGTTCCATGTGGTCAGGTGAGCAGACACCAGAGGAAGCGGCGAAAAATATGGTGGCGCAACTGGAAGAAGCTGTTGAATTGATGAATTCAGGAAAGTAGTGAAGATATGAAGAAGAAAAAGAATGGTATGGCATATGCCTATCTGGCACCGACACTGATTACCATATTGTTGGTGACTTGTCTGCCAATTCTGTATACGGTTATTTTGTCTTTCACGAATTATAATATGTACCATTTGGGAGATTACACTTTTGTGGGAGCAGACAATTATCTGACAGTTTTTTCCGGGAGTATTAAAAGTGTGTTTTTCCCGGTGCTTGGGTGGACGATCTGTTTTGCGATATTCAGTACGGTGGGTTCCTATGCTATGGGACTGCTGCTGGCAATTCTTCTGAACAATCCGCATATGAAGGAATCCAAAATATATCGGGCAATACTGATCGTACCGTGGGCATTGCCGTCCACAATCGCTATTCTTGCATGGCAGGGATTGTTAAATGAGCAATACGGCGGGATCAATAATCTGCTTCATGTAATCGGAATTGCATGGAACATCCCATGGCTGACGAATCCCCTTTGGGCGAGGATCGGGCTGATCATTGTCAATGTATGGCTGGGATTTCCTTATATGATGAATGCCTGTCTGGGAGGCTTGCAATCCATCTCCACGGAATATTATGAAGCGGCGGAGATTGACGGGGCATCGAAGTTTCAGTGCTTTAAAAGTATTACACTTCCTATGGTGACGAAGCTTTCTATCCCGTTGGTGATTTCTTCGTTTGCGGCGAATTTCAACAATTTCGGAAATATCTATATGATAACGCAGGGCGGTCCTGCCAGAGTAGACAACCAGTTTGCCGGTTATACGGATATTCTGGCAAGTACGACTTACAAAATGACTACATGGTCTAACCGGTACGAGTTGTCTGCTACATTTAGTGTACTGATCTTTATTATTGTCGGAATATTTACATTGGTGAACATGCATTTGTCCGGCTCATTCAAGGAGGTGGATTAAATGCCTGGCAGAGAGAAAATGAACGGTTCGGAAATGCGTGCGCTCTGGGGAAGCCGTATTGTAATCTGGATCACCATAATACTGGTGCTGTTTCCGGTAGTGTGGATCGTAATGTCTTCTTTTTCGGCGGGCGACAGTTTTTTTCTGTCCTCTCTTTTTCCGGAAAAGTTCAGTGTGGAACACTATGTGACGCTGTTTCGAGAGACGGATTTTACTGTATGGGTATGGAATTCCCTGAAGTTTTGCGTTATTGTGGCGACGATCCAGCTTGTGATTACTTCTCTGGCGGCATATGCATTTGCAAGACTGCGTTTTATCGGAAGAAAATATGGACTCATGTCGCTGCTGGTGCTGCAGGTATTTCCCAACAGTATGGCAGTGGCAGGCTACTATATTCTGATCTATAGGTTTGGGCTGGTTGACAGCAGTCTTGCGTTAATCTTTGTGCTGGCGGGAGGCAGTGCGTACAATATCTGGCTGTTAAAATCCTATATCGATGGTCTGCCGGTGGAACTGGATGAGGCAGCAATGGTAGACGGGGCGAATCAGTTTCAGGTGTTTTACAAGATTATCATTCCGCTTGCCATGCCGCAGCTTGCGGTGATTTTCCTGTTTTCTTTTATAGCAACCTACAGCGAATATGTAATCACATCGATTTTTTTGCAGACACCGGGAAAAATGACGCTGGCGTTGGGATTACAGTCCTTTATCAGTGATCAGTTTGCTGCTCACTGGACGCTGTTTTCAGCAGCAGCGGTGATCTCATCCTTGCCAATTATGATTGTTTTCATGTGTCTGCAGAGATTTATCCAGAGTGGACTGGTGGCAGGCGGTGTGAAAGGATAAGCAATACAGATTTTAAAGACATAAATTTTACATAGTAATGATTGCTAGGAGGACCTCCCTTTGATAAAATGAATTTATCAAAGGGAGGTTTTCTTATGGAGACAAAATTAAACTACAAAAGAACGTTTCTGATCGGACTGGCTTTTCTTAGCATCTGCTCCTTCTGGCAGATGTATGACAACATTATCCCACTGATTTTGCAGAATACGTATCATCTGGGAGAGACCATGACGGGAGCGGTCATGGCACTGGATAATGTACTGGCCATCTTTCTGCTGCCGGTATTCGGTACGCTGTCGGATAAGGTGCATACGAAGCTGGGGAGAAGAATGCCCTTCATTGTGGTGGGAACGATCCTTGCGGTGATCTTCATGATGCTGCTGCCGATGATCGACAATGCGGAAAAAGCAAGATGGAGCACCGGAGAATCCTTCAGTAATCAGGTGATTTTTCTGGGGGTACTGTTCCTTACCCTGGTGTCCATGGGACTGTATCGTTCCCCGGCAGTGGCACTGATGCCGGATGTGACACCTAATCACCTGCGCAGCCGTGCCAACGCGGTAATCAATCTCATGGGAGCCGTGGGCGGTGTTTATGCATTGATCATGATTAAGGTATTGGTGGGAAAAGGTGAAACGCCGGACTATCTGCCTTTATTCGCAAGTATTGCTGCTGTCATGGCGATTGCCGTGGGCATCCTCGTGATCACCATCCGGGAAAATAAGCTGCGGGAAGAAGTCGAGAAAGCGGAAGCCGCAAATGCAGAAAACATAGAAGAAAAAGCGATGGCTGAGGGAGTGGAGACTGCCGGTGAGATCGAGGCAGTGGGAGACACCAGTGTGACAAAGGAGTCCTACGAAAAACAGCAGGCGGAAAAGACCGGAAATGTCAAAGGAATGCCCAAGGCTGTGAAGCGCAGTATGTACTTCATGCTGGCATCCATCTTCTTATGGTTCACCGCGTACAATGCCGTAACCACAGCCTTTTCCCGTTATACGAAGGTGATATGGAAGATGGAGGGCGGAAGCTTCGCCAACTGCCTGATGGTAGCTACCGTGGCAGCCATTTTAAGCTATATTCCCATCGGCAACATCTCTGCGAAAATCGGCCGTAAGAAGACGATTATGGGTGGTGTCCTGTTGATGGCAGCATGCTACGGAGCCGCTATTTTTGCAAGAGAATATCATCCGTTAGTCAATGTGGCATTCGCTCTGATCGGCGTGGCATGGGCAGCCATCAACGTAAATTCTTATCCGATGATTGTGGCTATGAGCAGCGGCAGTGATGTGGGTAAATTCACCGGAACCTATTATACGTTCTCCATGGCGGCACAGATTCTGACACCGGTATTATCCGGATTTCTACTGGAAAATGTATCTTATAATACCCTGTTCCCTTATGCCTTGTTCTTCTCTCTGCTGGCATTCCTGACCATGACCCAGGTGCGTCATGGCGATGTGAAGCCTCAGAAAAAGGAGAGTATTCTGGAGAATTTTGACGTGGATGATTAATGAAATAGAAAATAATTTGTTAGAAAATCTTTAGAAATAGCTACTTGAAAATTGTGGGGGAGTGGATTAAAGTAGGATGCAGCGGCGTTTCGCGGAGAACAAGAGGGAACAGAAAAGCTGCATAGAAAACAAAACATAAGATAGAAGGTTGAATTAAGAATGAAAATTTTAGCAATTATACTGATCGTCATCGTAGTTTTGACAGTTCTTTACTTCCTCATGATCATGCCCCGGATGACGCATAAACCCGATACGGCTCCTTTTAAGGAATGGCTCTATGCCCACAGAGGTCTGCATGACAATGCCACAGAAGCTCCGGAGAACTCCATGGCTGCATTCCGTAAGGCAGTGGACGCAGGCTTCGGTATCGAACTGGACATCCAGCTGACGAAGGACAAGATCCCCGTTGTGTTCCATGATTTTACTTTAAAGAGAGTCTGCGGCGGCGAAGGTAAGATCTGTGACTATACTTATGAGGAACTGCAGCAGTTCCATCTGTGTGATTCCACGGAGAAGATTCCGAAGTTCGAGGATGTGCTTAAGATGGTAGACGGCAAAGTCCCTCTGATCGTGGAGTTTAAGATCGAGCGTACCAACCTGTCCTTATGCCCTATTGCGGATAAGATGCTTCGGGCATACAAGGGAATGTACTGCATGGAATCTTTTAACCCGCTGGGGGTCAGGTGGTATCGGAAAAACCATCCGGATCTTGTGCGCGGACAGCTGTCCGATGCTTTCCTGAAAGAAGGAGAGTATGTGGGTGTATTGTATTTTGTCCTGCAGAATCTGCTGCTGAACTTTGTGACGAAGCCGGATTTCGTGGCATACAATCACCATTATCCCGAGATCCTGTCAAGAAAGCTTTGCAGAGGTCTGTATCATAATACCGCAGCGGCATGGACTATCAAGAGCCAGAAGGAACTGGACGAGGCGAGAAAACATTTTGATATTTTCATCTTTGACAGTTTTGTGCCGGAAGCAAGAAAGTAGCGGAAAATAACACAAAAGGTCGGTTCCATGATACTTTGGAAACCGGCCTTTTACTATATGCGAGGAAAAATCATGTATACCAAAGTGGAACTGAAACAGCAATTACAGAATACAGGGCTCACCGGAAAAGAGACCATCTTGATCCATTCCTCCATGAAAGCCATCGGAGAAGTGGAAGGTGGAGCGGATACCGTGCTGGATGCCTGGATGGAATATTTCGCGGAAGGGTTGCTGCTTTTACCGACTCATACCTGGGCGAATGTGAATGCAGAGCAAACGGTGTATGACTATCGCAGCACACCGTCCTGCGTGGGACTTCTGACGAATCTGTTCCGGCAGAGAGCAGGCGTAGTAAGGTCTCTCCATCCCACCCATTCCATGGCAGGCTTCGGAGAAGGAGCCACAGCATATCTGGCAGGGGAGGAAGATAACAATACTCCCTGTACCCCGGGAGGAGCCTACGACCGGCTGAAGGACTGTGGAGGAAAAATTTTGTTAGTGGGTGTGGGGCACGAACGCAATACTTACATCCACAGCGTGGAAGAAGTGTTGAATGTACCGAACCGGCTGTCGGCGGAGACTATGGAACTTAAGACGATTCTGCCGGACGGGACGGAGAAGAAAGTATATATGAGGAAACATTACAATGCGATGCAACCCCATATTTCAGAGGCTTTTGTAAAATTAAACCAGGCGCTTCTGGATTGCAGAGCGGTGGAGAAATATGTAACTATTCAGAACCGCATTCGCAAAATCGCTGCTATGCAGCTTTCCTTTTGCTCATGTGGTTACTTCGCCCTATAAATATCATAAAATATTCTTACGAATGCAAGCATTCGACGAATATTTGACGATATTTAATGGCTCTGAATAGTTGCAAAAAGGATCAGTCCTTTGGGACTGATCCTTTTGGTTTGGCTTGCTATTAAGCTACAACAGTAACGTTGGTAGCACGGATCTTGCTGCTGTTCTGAGGATCGCACTCGGTATCGAAAGTTACCTTCTGGCCCTCTTCCAGAGACTTGAAACCATCAGCATTGATTGCGGAAAAGTGTACGAATACTTCCTCGCCGTTAGCATCGTTGGTGATGAAACCGTAACCCTTCTGAGCGTTAAACCACTTAACTGTACCGTTATTCATTATTGGTACCTCCTTTAATAATTCAGGCTTTGCCTGATCCTTTTGATGATTCTAAAACGTAGGACAAAAAAATCACATATTTTTGTAAAGCATCCGTAAAAAGTAACAATGTCTTACAAAAATATGTGAGATCAATGACTTTCATTTAGAATACGGTTAGAGTATACCATTGCCCTGATCGAAATGTCAATAATTATCTTTGATTTTTAGACCTATTTTCCTATGGAAAAAGCATATGATTTTAAGAGCAACAGGATGCGGAGAATGACGATGGATCTTAGATTTTTGGGGAAAGTATTACAAGGGGCACTGATTGGTCTGGGAGCGGTACTCCCGGGGATCTCCGGAGGGGTATTGAGTGTGGTATTCGGAGTGTACCGACCCATCATGGAGCTGCTGTCGGATCCGATACATAAGTGGCGGACCCACCTGCCGGAATTATTCCCTTATATGATCGGTTCGGCAGCGGGATTTCTGGGGGTGGCGAACCTGCTTTCCTTTCTTCTGATGACTTATCCGGAGCCGTCGGTCTGCGTGTTTGTGGGACTGATTGTGGGAATGCTTCCCTCTCTGTGGAGAGAAGCGGGAGAGCAGGGCAGAAGCTTAAAAAATGTGATTGTATCCGGTGTGACATTTTTGGCAATGTTTGTTTTGCTTTATGGACTGCAGCATACGCAAACCATGGTGGAACTCGGAACAGGGAGCTATCTGTTTTGCGGCTTTGCCTTTGCCCTGTCGGTGATCGCTCCGGGCATGAGTTTTTCAACGATATTGATGCCCCTGGGACTGTATACGCCCTTTGTGGAAGGAATCGGGCATGTGAGACCGGAAGTTCTGCTCCCGGGAGTGGCAGGGTGCGTGGTGACTTTCCTCTGTCTGGCAAAACTGGTAAACCGGCTGTTTGAGAGGCATTATGCAATGATGTTTCATGGAATTTTCGGGATCATCGTTGCGGCTACGGTGAAGACGGTTCCCTGGGGCAGCTTTGCAACATCGGCGGAGGCAGCATCCCGGAATCTGTTCTGCATGGCAGTGGGAATCGTGACGGCAATACTCCTGGAATTTATGAATGAAAAACTGGCATGTTTTCCCGAAAATGAGACAGAATAAGAAACAAACAGATAAAGGGGTGATAACATGCAGGCATTTTACATGATGACTATAGGCATTTTGGGGCTTCTGATTGGATTCTGGGCCGGTAGAAGTATCCGGTGGAACATGGAAGAGACAGAGGAGGAGAGCACGCAGAGACAGGAGGAGAGAAGAATCACGGGCAACAGACAGCTGGTCATGGACGGAACAGCAATAGGAAGTCCGGTGAACGGTGAGATCCGGAAAGCAATGCAGGAAACACCGGAGGAAGCGGCGGATACCGAGACCAAAAGCATCAGTATTCTGCCGGCGGACGGCAGGGTCTATGCTCCCACTTCGGGAAAAGTGTTGAAACTCTATCCCATGGGTAACCGGATCCGTTTCCGCACCGACAGCGGGGTGGAACTGCTTCTGAATATCTGCAGGGATAAGGAGGAACTGCACAGCACCTATTACCGTTGCAATGTCCTGCCCAATGAGATCGTGAGAAAAGGCAAACTTCTCGTAGAATTCGATCAGGAAGAACTGGCGAGGGAAGGCGTGGATACCGCGGTGACGGTGGAAATGTGTGTGGCACCGGAGCGCGGACGGATCGTCCGCACCTGGAAAGACTATATTCGGGCGGGAGAAGAACTGCTGTGGATAGATTCTGTCTGCCTGCGGTAAGCCCCGGGAGTGGTGTGGAAGGAGTCCTGAAAGGCACGGAAAAAAGTGCGGGAGCTTCCAAAGCCCGCATCCAGAGCAATCTGTGTCACGGACAGCTCTGTGGACAGCAGAAGATCCCTGGCATAGTCCAGGCGTCTGGAATTCACGTAATCCGGAAAAGAGGTGTGGAGCTTCTCGGTGAAGATCCGGGACAGGACGAAACGGCTGACACCGAATTCCTTCGAGAGACTTTCCAGGGATAATTCCTCGGTATAGTGGGAATCCAGATAGAGCAGCAGCCTTTGCTCCAGTTCCAGATCTTCCGTGCTTTTCCGGGTCTGCAAGGGCAGGAGCGGCAGCAGATCTGCCAGCAGGAGCGTGAGATACCCCTCCGCATAGACCTGCACATCGGAGGGCGTCGGGCGATCCTTTTCCAAGGTGGAGGCCAGACCTTCGAGACCATGCAGGGCAATGTGGCTGTGATCCGAGAGAGCGGAGACGGCAAAATCATTGCGGGCAGGCTTTTTGTTTTGAAAAAAATGACGGAAAGAATGACAGAAATCCGGCTCGAAGATACAGAGCAGATTCTGACCGGGTTCCACATGCTTTAAGCCGTGCATCTGGTTCGGAAAGACCAGAACCCCCTGACCGGACTTCAGGGAAAAGTCCTGCTGCTCCACGGTGACGGTGGTGGAACCGCTCAAGACATAGATCAGCTCCAGCTGTCTGTGAAGATGGACGCCGTAAGGGTTATTTTTGGACAAATATAAGTAGAGCTGTTCCTGACGGTTCTGGTAAAAGAAACTCAATGCAATTCCCTCCTGCAACTTTTGGCACTATTATGACATTTATAGCCGGTAAATGCAAGAATTGACACAAACTAATGGAAAAATGGCACGCTGGCAGCAGGAACATCTGCTATACTGAAGCTATTCAGAAACAAAAACTATCAGCGGATGAGCGTCAAATGCCTGCATCCGTAAGTAAACGGCGGCAAAAGGCTGCGGAATGGAGAACCTATGGATAAGACTAAGATACATAAAATGTGGATCGCCGATCAGGACGACGGCACTTATACCAACCCGATCCTGTATACGGATTACTCGGATCCTGATGCCATTCGCGTGGGAGAGGATTATTTTATGATCGCTTCCAGCTTCTGTAATACCCCAGCAGTCCCTCTGCTGCATTCGAAGGATCTGGTGAACTGGAAGGTCATTAATTACATCATAGATAAGCTTCCCTTTGATTATTACGACAAGCCGGTGCACGGCTGCGGTACCTGGGCACCAGCCATCCGCTTTCACGAGGGTGTCTATTATGCGGTAATCCCTTTTCCAGACGAGGGATTGGCAGTGTGCCAGACTACAGATCCCTGGGGAAAGTGGAGTGCGCCTCATTTTGTCCGTAAGGTTGCCGGCTGGATCGATCCCTGTCCGTTTTGGGATGAGGATGGCAGGGCTTACATGGTAAATGCATTTGCCAGAAGCCGTATCGGCTTCAAGAGCCTGCTCTACATGACTCCGATCAGTCCGGACTGCTCCGAAATCCTCGATGACGGTCAGTTCATCTACGACGGTCATGCAACCCAGCCTACCATCGAAGGACCGAAGCTGTACAAGAAAAACGGCTATTATTACATTTTTGCTCCGGCAGGAGGCGTGAAGCCCGGCTGGCAGACCGTACTGCGGTCGAAAAATATTTACGGTCCCTGGGAAGAGAAAATCGTCCTGCACCAGGGCAATTCTCCTGTCAACGGACCTCACCAGGGTGCCTGGGTGGACACGCCGGACGGACAGGACTGGTTTCTGCATTTCCAGGATGTGGGCAATGCGGGTCGTATCGTACATTTACAGCCCATGCACTGGGAGAACGACTGGCCGGTGATCGGCGTGAATGCCGTGGACGGCTGCGGTGAGCCGGTACTGCATTATAAGAAGCCGGAAGTAGGAGCGACGTACCCCATCGATACTCCGGAGGATAGCGATTTCTTCGAAGGGGAAAGTTTAGGACTGCAGTGGCAGTGGAATGCCAATTATAAAAAGGAATGGTACGACCTGAAAGATGGTCAGCTGATTTTACACGCGCAGACCGCAGATCCGAAGACCCAGCTGTGCGACATCAGCAATCTGTTGTTACAGAAGTGGCCGGCACCGGAATTTTCCATTACCACCTGTCTGCACCTGGAAGCCATGAAAGACGGCGATGTGGCGGGACTGGTATCTCTGGGCGGATGTTATACGGCACTTGCAGTTCAGAAAATAAATGGTAAAATGATGCTGCAGCAGCGCACCGGCAACTGGACGAAGGACGATGAGATCCGTACCGATCTGGGCGAATGGAACAGTGATGTCATTTATATCCGGATGAAGGTGGAGAAGGAAAACTATCGCACGTTCTACGTGGGGACTGCAGAGGAGGACTTACAGCCTGTGGGACAGATGGTGGAAGCAACTCCTGGTCGCTGGGTCGGTGTCAAGGACGGTCTGTTTGCCATCAACGAACAGCGTACAGACGGTGGCTTGGTCGCTGCGGATTATTTCGTATATCAGGATCTGTAAAATAGATTGTGCAGGAAAATCTGTGAATGAGAATTTGATAATACTTTTGTATTTACCGTATTTACAATGCAATGACAATGTGCTATTTTGGCAGTTGTTAATGTAAGATAAAGGAATGATGTAAGGTATGACGGAAGAGAAAAAAATGTTATTTTCACAGGATGCACTGAAAAAATTATTGTGGCCGCTGATCATAGAACAGTTTCTGGCAGTGGCCATGGGAATGGCGGATACCGTGATGGTGGCCAGCTGTGGCGAAGCCTCGGTATCCGGTATTTCTCTGGTGGACAGTATCTGCGTCCTGTTGATCGGACTGTTTACCGCCATGGCCAGCGGTGGTGCGGTGGTGGCGGCACAGTACATGGGACGAGGCGATAAGGAAATGGTAGGCCGGGCCTCCAATCAGCTGTTTCTGGCGGTGGGAGGTGTGGCCCTTCTGTTTATGGTGATCTCCCTGATCTTTAACTGGGGACTGCTAAGCCTCCTCTACGGAAATGTGGAGGCGGATGTCATGAGTGCGGCCAGGATCTATTTTTACATTGTGGCGGTCTCTTTCCCATTCCTCGGAATCTATAACGGCGGTGCGGCACTGTTCCGTGCGGTGGGAGATTCCAAGGTGTCCATGAAGGTATCCCTGGTGGCCAATCTGATGAATATTGCGGGCAATACGCTTCTGATTTATGTGGCAAAGATCGGTGTTGCCGGTGCAGCATTATCCACACTGCTGTCAAGAATATTGTCTGCGGTGATGATTGTAGTGCTGCTTACGAGAAGCGATAAGATTTCCATGAGCAGAAACTGGAAGGTGGATACCGGTATTTTGGGAAAGATTTTGTATATCGGTATTCCCAATGGATTGGAGAACAGTATTTTCCAAATCGGCAAATTACTGACGACCAGTCTGATCGCTACGTTCGGGATGGTGGCGATTACTGCCAATGCCGTGACCTACAGTATCGCGAATTTCCAGCAGATTCCTTCCAGTGCCATCGGTGTGGCAATGATCACGGTGATCGGGCAGTGTATCGGTGCCGGTGAGACCGGGCAGGCAGTATATTATCTGAAAAGGATGATAAAATGGGCATATCTTTGCATGATTGTACTGGGAATCCCGATTATATTGTTTGCAAGACCCTTATGCAGTATCTATCATTTAAGTCCGGAGACTACGGATATGACGATTCTTTTGCTGGTATATAACTGTATCTGCTGCATGCTGGTGCATCCTCTGTCTTTCGCACAGTCCAATGCACTTCGTGCCGCGGGAGATGTGAAATTTACAATGATCGTAGCTATCGGGTCTATGTGGATCTGCCGCGTGGGTATGGCATATATTCTTGGACAGGCAGTGGGACTTGGTGTCATCGGTGTCTGGATCGCCATGACCATGGACTGGTGTGTGAGGGCATTTCTGTTCACGAACCGGGTACGGACGGGGAAATGGCTGCAATATAAGGACCGGCTGGTGAAGTAAAACAGGATACTGTGATGTAACGCGGGACTGTTGGAGCAGCAAATAAAAATATCTGCTGCGCTAAAGTTTTACATTGACAGATTTTGCAATGTGTTTTAGCATGTTTTTATAGAAATTGTAACGGCTGAGTCCTGGTGGCAGGTATTCCGACAGGACGGGGTACGGCGGGCTGTTACGCAATAATACATAGCACATATAAGTGCAGAAACGAGGCAGAACATGAGCAAAAAGCCCTATGCAGAGCGTAATCTGAAATTCGAGACATTACAGTTACATGTGGGACAGGAGCAGCCCGATCCCGTGACCGGTGCAAGAGCCGTTCCCATTTATCAGACATCTTCTTATGTATTCCGCAACTGCGACCATGCTGCAGCACGTTTCGGACTGGAAGATCCCGGTGAAATCTATGGTCGTCTGGGCAACCCCACACAGGGTGTCTTCGAGCAGCGTATTGCAGCCTTAGAGGGCGGTACCGCAGCTTTGGCAGTAGCCAGCGGCGCAGCAGCCATCTGCTATACGATCCAGAACCTGGCAAAACAGGGAGATCATATCATTTCTGCAAATAATATTTATGGTGGAACTTACAATCTGCTGGCACATACTCTGGTAGACTACGGTGTGACCACCACTTTCGTGACTCCTTCCGATTATGACAGGATCGAAGCAAGCTTTCAGGAGAACACCAAGGCTCTCTACATCGAGACTCTGGGTAACCCCAACTCCGATGTGGTAGACATTGAGCGTCTGGCACAGATCGCCCATGCTCACAAGGTGCCTCTGGTAGTGGACAACACCTTTGCGACTCCTTATCTGGTACGTCCTTTTGAGTACGGCGCAGATATCGTGGTACATTCCGCAACCAAATTCATCGGCGGACACGGCACCAGCTTAGGCGGCGTGATCGTAGAAAACGGCAGGTTTGACTGGGAGGTCAGCGGCAAGTTCCCTCATCTGTGCACCCCGAACCCCAGCTATCATGGCGTGACTTTCACCAAGGCAGCACCGGGTGCAGCTTTCGTGACTGCCATCCGTGCAATGCTTCTGCGTGATATGGGCGGATGTATCTCTCCCGTACATGCATTTATTTTCCTGCAGGGACTGGAGACACTGTCTCTTCGTGTGGAGCGTCATGTGGAGAATGCACTGAAGGTAGTGCAGTATCTGAACAATCATCCTCAGGTAGAACGCGTGCATCATCCCTCCATATCCACTGATCCGGAGCAGCAGGCACTGTATAAGAAATACTTCCCTAATGACGGCGGTTCCATCTTCACCTTCGAGATAAAGGGCGGCAAGGAGACAGCCAAGAAGTTCTGTGACAATCTGGAGTTGTTCTCATTGCTTGCAAATGTGGCAGATGTGAAGTCTCTGGTCATCCATCCGGCTTCCACTACCCATGCACAGCTGTCTGAGGAAGAATTGAACGAGCAGGGTATTTACAGCAATACCATTCGTCTGTCCATCGGCACAGAGAATATCGATGATATTATTGAAGACCTGGAAGGCGGTTTCCAGTCTGTGTAATGAGAAAAGGTATCAATAAGTAAATAAAGCACTTGACAAATACCCTATGGGGGTATATCTTGTAGAAGAAAACAAGATACCCCAATGGGGTATTTTGGTGTGGGAACAACAAAGGATCCGGAGAACTCCCGGTTCCGGAACGGAGATACTATGGCAGAACAGATGGAAGAAAAGGGTATGGAATGTTGTCGCTGTCACCAGAAGGCAACGCCCCGCTCTGAAAAGGAAAGAAAACAATTGCAGAACCGCTTAAGCCGCATGACGGGACAGTTAAACGGCATCAGCCGGATGCTGGAAGAGAACCGCTACTGCGGAGACATTCTGACACAGGTAGCCGCTGTGGAGAGTGCACTGCAGGCATTCGGTTATGCGATTCTGAAGGAACATATGGAGACCTGTGTGGTTGAAGAAATCCAGAAAGGGAATACTGCTGTAGTAGATGAAGCAGTGGACCTGGTGAAGAAATTAAAATAAAAAGCAAAAGAACAGAAAAGAGGTGTAATTTCCTTGAAGGAAAGATATCATGTTACGGGAATGTCCTGTTCCGCATGCTCATCTCATGTGGAAAAGGCAGTAAATAAGCTGGAAAATGTGGAAAAAGCATCTGTGAATCTGCTGACGGAGACCATGGATGTGACTTATGACGAGACGAAGATCACTTCGGCGGAGATTATCGATGCCGTGGTGAAAGCCGGCTACGGTGCCTCGGTAATGACCGAGGGCGGTGCGGCAGGCGGGCAGAGTGCTTCCGGCGGCGCAAGAAAATCCGGCACCGACGGCAAACAGGAATTACAGCAGAAGCTGGATGCCGACGCGAGAGCAATGAAATGGCGTCTGGGCATCTCTATCGGATTCCTGATCCCATTAATGTATGTGTCCATGCATCACATGTTTAAGGAATGGTTCGGGATCCCGGTTCCGGCATTTATTGTGAACACCATGCACGGCAATGCCAACGCCATGAACTTTGCACTGACACAGTTTTTATTGTTATTGCCGATCCTGTATGTGAACCGGAAGTTTTTCTCCGTAGGATTCAAGACCCTGGCACACCGCAGTCCGAACATGGACAGTCTGATCGCACTGGGATCCGGTGCAGCATTGGTGTACGGCATCTTCGCCATGTACCGGATCAGCTATGGTCTGGGCTACGGCGACATGGCAGTGGTGGAGCATTATTCCCACGACCTGTATTTTGAATCCTCCGGTACGATCCTGACCCTGATCACCGTCGGGAAATATCTGGAGAGCCGCTCCAAGGGCAAGACCGGTGAAGCTATTACCAAGCTGATGAACCTGGCTCCCAAGGTGGCGATCCTCGTGACCGAGGACGGACAGGAAAAGGAAGTGCCTACGGAGAGCTTGCAAAAGGGTGATGTGTTCCTGGTAAAGCCCGGAAGTCTGGTACCTGTGGATGGCATTGTCATGGAAGGTAACTCCAGTGTGGACGAAGCAGCCATCACCGGCGAAAGCGTCCCCGTGGAGAAACAGGCAGGCGATCATGTGGTCTCTGCAACCGTGAACAAGGCAGGCTTCTTAAAATGTCGTGCGGACCGTGTCGGCGATGATACCACACTGGCACAGATTATCCGTCTCGTGGAAGAAGCCAGCGCCAGCAAAGCACCCATTGCACAGTTGGCGGATAAGGTGGCGGGAGTCTTCGTACCTACCGTTATGACCATTTCCCTGATCACCCTGATCGTATGGCTGATCAGTGGTGCAACCCCGGAATTTGCCATTTCCACAGCCATTGCCGTACTGGTCATTTCCTGTCCCTGCGCACTGGGACTGGCAACCCCGGTGGCTATCATGGTGGGAACCGGCGTGGGTGCCGGCAACGGTATCCTGATCAAGACCGGTGAAGCCCTGCAACAGGCAAAAGAGATCGACACTGTGGTACTGGACAAGACCGGAACCATTACAAGCGGTAAGTTAAAAGTAGAAGAAGTAGCCGGGTATCAGAGTGACATCCCTGCGGATGCCATGATGCAGATCGCAGCGGCACTGGAGAAAAAGAGTGAGCATCCGTTGGCAGAGGCTGTAGTGGAATATGCGGAAAGCTTTCACCTGACAATTCCGGAAATCGTGGATTTCAAAGCAACCTTCGGCCGCGGCGTCGAAGGAGCGCTGGCAGCAGATTTCCGTGTGTCGGAAGTTATCCAAAATGACGGTCCTACGGCAGTATTTTATGCCGGAAAACAAAACGACATTACAAACGCCTCCGGCAAAGAGACGGAACAGAACCGGACGGCGGAAAATGCCGTATCGGGTGCAGGCAGAGTGATGATTCCGGCGGGCACGAAGTTCTATGTAGGCAATCTTGCTTTTTTACAGGAGAAGCATATCACATTGCCGCAGGCGGCCACAGAAGGTCTGAACCGGATGGCAGAGGAAGGAATGACGCCGCTTCTGATAGCACAGGAAGGAAGCTTTCTGGGGATTATCGGTGTGTCTGATACGGTGAAAGCCACTTCCTATGAGGCTATTCATGCCTGGGAAAAAATGGGTGTCAGGGTCATTATGCTGACCGGAGATAACCTTCGTACCGCAGAAGCTGTACGGGAGAAACTTAATATTTCCGAAGTTGAGGCAGAAGTGCTTCCGCAGGATAAGGAGAAAAAGGTTAGTGAGCTGAAGCGTCAGGGTCATAAGGTAGCCATGATCGGTGACGGCATCAATGATGCCCCTGCGCTGGCCGCCGCAGATGTAGGTATGGCGATTGGTGCAGGTACTGACGTAGCCATGGAGAGCGCGGACATTATCCTGATGAAAAATGATCTGCGGGATGCCGTGACAGCTATGAAGCTGAGCCGCGCCGTGATTCGCAATATTAAGGAGAATCTGTTCTGGGCATTTTTCTACAACTGCATCGGCATTCCTCTGGCAGCCGGAGTGCTGTATCCGGCTTTCGGAATCCGTCTGAATCCCATGTTCGGTGCGGCGGCCATGAGCTTAAGCAGTATCTTCGTCGTAGGAAATGCCCTGCGGCTGAGAGGCTTTAAGAGCGGCTTCACCACGCTGAAAACGGGGGCGCAGGAAGCAGCCCGGACGGAAAAAGAGACAACGAAGGCAGCTGCGGAGGAAAAACAGTGTATACTGGAAACTTCCGCAGAGCAAAATAGCAAACAGGAGAAAGAGAGGACAAACACAATGACAAAAGTAATCAGTATCGAAGGAATGATGTGCAACCACTGCACCGGAACCGTACAGAAGGCACTGGAAGCAGTAGAGGGCGTGAAGGCTGTAACCATGAGCCTGGAGCAGAAGAACGCTACCGTGGAGCTGGCTTCCGATGTGGCAGACGAAGTGCTTACCAAGGCTGTGGTGGATGCCGGTTATGAAGTAAAGGGCGTTACCGCAAAATAACTTTGGCCGCAAGAGTAAGGAAAACGTGTGAGACTGTGAAATGCCGCCGGGGCTGTCTGGATAGATGTTCCGGCGGTATTTTTCTGCCTGAAAAGTATTTTCGAAAGATTCTATATAAAGTTTATACTTTCTTAATTGATTTTCTCTCACTATGTGTTATATTAAATATAGAACAGATGGGACGGGAAAATAAGTCTGTTCTAGAGTAAGAAAAACAGGATTGCAAAACCTTATATGAGGAGGCGAACGATTATGAATATTGATAAATTTACACAGAAGTCTATAGAAGCCGTCAACGGCTGTGAAAAGCTCGCCATGGAATATGGCAACCAGGAGATTGAGCAGGAACATCTGCTGTACAGTCTGCTGACGCTGGACGACAGCCTGATCTTAAAGCTTGTGGAGAAGATGGAGATCCAGAAGGATCATTTTGTAAACCGTGCAAAACAGGCTTTGGAAAAAAGAGTAAAGGTACAGGGCGGTCAGCCATATATCGGACAGTATCTGAACAAGGTACTGGTCAGTGCATCGGATGAGGCAAAACAGATGGGGGATGAATATGTCTCCGTAGAGCATCTGTTCCTTGCCATGATCAAGTATCCCAACAAGGAGATTGCCGAGATCTGGAAAGAATACGGTATCACCAGAGAACGTTTCCTGCAGGCATTGTCTACGGTCAGAGGCAATCAGAGAGTGACCAGTGACAATCCGGAAGCTACTTATGATACTTTGGAAAAATACGGTCAGGATCTGGTGGAAAAAGCCAGAAACCAGAAACTGGATCCCGTCATCGGACGTGACAGTGAGATCCGTAATGTAATACGAATCCTGTCCCGTAAGACGAAGAACAATCCCGTACTGATCGGTGAACCCGGCGTAGGTAAAACTGCCGTGGTAGAAGGCCTGGCACAGCGTATCGTCAAAGGTGATGTGCCGCAGGGACTGAAAGACAAGAAAATTTTTGCCCTGGATATGGGTGCACTGGTAGCCGGTGCAAAATACAGAGGTGAATTTGAGGAACGTCTGAAAGCCGTACTGGATGATGTGAAGAACAGCGACGGACAGATCATTTTGTTCATTGATGAGCTGCATACCATTGTCGGTGCCGGTAAGACTGACGGTGCCCTGGATGCCGGCAATATGTTAAAACCCATGCTGGCCCGTGGTGAACTGCACTGTATCGGTGCTACCACGTTGGATGAGTACAGACAGTATATTGAAAAAGATGCCGCCCTGGAACGTCGTTTCCAGCCGGTTATGGTCGAGGAACCTACCGTAGAGGATACGATTTCCATTCTGCGTGGATTAAAAGACCGTTATGAAGTATATCATGGTGTTAAAATCATGGATAATGCACTGGTAAGTGCAGCAGTACTTTCCAATCGTTATATCACAGACAGATTCCTGCCGGATAAGGCAATTGACCTGGTCGATGAAGCCTGTGCCCTGATCAAGACCGAGATGGACAGTATGCCCACCGAGCTGGATGAACTGCAGCGTAAGGTGACACAGCTGGAGATCGAGGAGACGGCCCTGAAAAAAGAGGATGACCGGATCAGCAAGGAACGTCTGGCAGATCTGCAAAAAGAACTGGCAGAATTAAAGGATCAGTTCAATACGAAGAAAGCACAGTGGGATAACGAGAAGGCATCTGTGGATAAACTTTCCAAACTGCGTGAAGAGAGAGACCGCATGAACAATGAGATCCAGATCGCAGAGAGAGAAGGAGATTACGAAAAGGCCGGCAGACTAAAATACAGCGAACTTCCCGCATTGGAGAAGCAGCTGGCACAGGAGGAAGATAAAGTCGGTGAATCGGATCTGTCACTGGTACATGAAAAAGTATCGGAGGAGGAGATTGCCCGTATTATTTCCCGGTGGACCGGCATCCCGGTAGCCAAACTGACCGAGAGCGAGCGGAACAAGACTCTCCATTTGGACGAAGAACTGCACAAACGTGTGGTAGGACAGGACGAGGGCGTGACCAAGGTCACCGAAGCCATCATCCGTTCCAAAGCCGGTATCAAGGATCCCAGCAAGCCCATCGGTTCGTTCCTGTTCTTAGGGCCTACCGGTGTAGGTAAGACGGAGCTGGCGAAGAGCCTGGCAGCAGCCCTGTTTGATGACGAGAACAACATGGTTCGTATCGATATGAGCGAATACATGGAGAAATATTCTGTCTCCCGTCTGATTGGTGCGCCTCCCGGATATGTAGGATATGAGGAAGGCGGTCAGCTGACCGAGGCTGTGCGGAGAAAACCTTACAGCGTGGTACTGTTCGATGAGATCGAGAAGGCACATCCCGATGTATTCAATGTATTGTTACAGGTACTGGATGATGGTCGTATCACAGATTCCCAGGGACGTACCGTAGACTTTAAGAATACGATTCTGATTATGACCTCCAACATCGGCGCGAACTATCTGCTGGATGGCATCAATGAAGACGGTACGATCAAGCCGGAGGCAGAGGCAGCAGTCATGAATGACCTGCGTGCTCACTTCCGTCCAGAATTTTTGAACCGTCTGGATGAGACGATTCTGTTCAAGCCTCTGACCAAGGACAATATCAGTGAAATTATTCATCTGATCATTGCCGATCTGAACAAACGTCTGGAGGATAAACAGTTAACGATCCGCCTGTCCGACGAAGCAACGCAGTACATTGTGGATAATGCGTACGATCCCGTCTATGGTGCCCGTCCTCTGAAGCGTTACATTCAGAAATATGTGGAGACGCTGGCTGCTAAGATGATCCTGGCAGACCAGGTGGAAGAGGGCGATACCATTGTCATTACCGTAGAGGGTGACAAGCTGGCAGCCAGGTGCGAAAAAGGATCGAAAAATCAGTAAATAAAATAAAAAAGCGAAAGTGGCAGACTTGTCATTTTCGCTTTTTTTGTTATAATAAAATTCTGATGATGCCAGGGTCAAAAGGTCTAAACCCACATGAGCTTGCTCATAGGTGGGTGAAAGACCTTGGTACCCGCCCCAATATGAGCATCAAAGTCGGGGGCTTTTGACCCCGACATCATTCTGATAAAAACAGTAGGAAAGAGGAAACTATTATGGTACCACAGGATCCCGTAATGTTATTAAGCTTTGTAAATCTCAAACTCCGCGATTTTTACGGAAGTCTGGAGCAGTTGTGCGATGATCTGGATGTGAGTAAGCAGGAGATCACGGACAAGCTGGCAGCCATCGATTATCATTATGATGAAGAGAGGAATCAGTTTGTATAATACTAAAAAAGGAACCAGATGTCTCGTCTGTACCGGCTGCGGCAGATGCCCCGGTGTGACGCGGGGGATGAAGGTGATCGCGGAAAAATTACAACTGCAGAAGTTAAATCTGGACAATCCGGACGGAGTGCGGCTGATGACCGTGGATATCGGTACGACGACGGTGGCTATGCAGCTTTATGACCGTGATGGCAAAGTCGTGGACAGCTTTCCCGGCGTCAATCCGCAGGTCACTTACGGCGCCGACGTGCTCTCCCGGATAGCGGCTGCAAAGGATCCGGGAAAAGCGGCGGATATGCAGAAAAAAGTGCAGGACCTCATTCAAAAAGGCGTACAGCGTTTCTCCAAAAAGCTGCAGCCGGGGGAGATCTTACAGATGATCATTGCGGCGAATACTACGATGGTCTATCTGCTCATGGGCTGGGATCCGGCGGAGCTGGGCAGGGCACCTTTTCATGTAAGTCATACCGGAGCTGTAAATACACAGATCGCGGGGGTGCCCTGCCATATTATTCCGGGACTGTCTGCCTTTGTCGGCGGAGACATCACGGCGGGAATCCTTGCCAGCGGAATGCCGGAACAGGAGGAGATTACGCTGCTCATTGATCTGGGCACCAATGGAGAGATGGCACTGGGTAACAGCAGGCAGCTCTATGCCTGTGCCACGGCGGCGGGACCTGCATTCGAGGGCGGCGTTAACCGTGGAATCTGGGGCGCGGATATGGTACGGCTTCTGGCGACTCTTTTAGAGGAGGGATTGATGGATGCCGGGGGACTATTGCAGGAACCTTATTTTACGAAGGGAGTCCGTATCGGTGACGTGATGGTGACGAAAGAGTCCGTGCGGGCAATACAGCTGGCGAAAGGAGCTATCGCCGCGGGAATAGAGATCCTGACGAGACACTATGGCATAACACTTTCAGATATCTCACGGGTCGTGCTGGCTGGCGGCTTCGGCTATTATCTGGATCCGAAAGCGGCAGCGCGGATAGGGTTGATCCCCGGCGAACTGGTAGATCGAACCGTGACCGGAGGCAATACGGCACTGAGCGGTGCGGGAATCGTCGGAAGCAGAATTCTTCAGGGAGCAGACCCCGGGGATGATCTGCGGCGGAATACAGACTGTGACATACACATTCTGAACCTTGCAGAGCAGGCAGATTTCACAGAAACCTATCTGGAAAATATGGATTTTTGTTAAAAGTATGCAAAAAAATATAAAAAAAGGCATAATATGTTGTTCCGTTCTGGGGATCTATATGTTATAATTTTAAGTATCAATTATAGGTACCGGAGGGTATTACATGAGTACGAATGTTGAAAAACCAAAGAAATCTCTTTTGACGGGGAAAAAAGAGAAGACTTCTGTGAAGAAGCTGAAAAAAGCAAAGGAACCGAAGCCTAAAAAAGCTGCACAGGCCGGCAAGAGTTCCAAACTGTTAAGTATCCGCAATAAGATCGTGGTGTGTTTCCTGGTGCCCATTGTATTTATGGTCATTATCGGTGTATCCGCATACCAGAAGTCTGCGGAGGGCTTAAGCGAGAAGTTCACGGACTCTACACTCCAGACCATGCGTATGGCTACGGAGTATCTGGATATGAGCTGTGATTTTATTCGTTCCGAGGGTCTGAAATACGCTTATGACGATGATCTACGGAAATATTTCCTGGGAATGTTTGAGGAGAGTCCGGTAGACAAGCTGAATTTTCTGACATCCACGAAGTCGAACCTTTTGTCGGTGCAGACTTCCAATCCGTTCATCAGCCATATGCACATTATTCCCAAAAAGGGAGTGAGTCTTCTGTCCACCAAGCTTTCGTCCGGTGTGGACGGTTTCCTGGATGAATACAAGGAAGATGTGGCATCAGGCGAAGGCAGAAGAAGTATTCCACAGTGGATCGACAGCCATCCTGTGTTGGATGAAAAAGTTACCGAAACTGAAAAAGATTACATTATGGCATTCCAGATGATGAGCCAGTCCAACAACGCTTGTGTTGTTATCGATATTAAACCTTCTGCCATTACGGATTTTATGGAGCAGATCGATATCGGAGAGGGCAGTATCATCGGATTTGTTACTCCCGGCGGCAGAGAACTGGTTGTTGAGAATCTGGGAGAGGGTCAGGAGAGTGTGCTTCCAGAGGAAGGCAATGTCTTCTACGGTCAGGATTATTATACTGCAGTAATGGATGAGACTGTTACAGAGGCAGGTACCGCAGAGGTGGATTTTCAGGGAGAAAAGTACCTCTTCATTTACAGCCGCAGCGCTGACATCGGATTTACCACCTGCGCACTGGTACCTATGAAAGTTGTGACCAGTCAGGCAACCGAGATCCGTAATATGACCATCGGTCTGGTGATCTTAGCCTGTGTTATCGTAGTAATCGTAGGTATCTTTATTACCGCAGGCATTGAAAACAACATGAGACGTATCTCCAGAAAGTTCGGTGATGTGGCGAAGGGTGATCTGACAGTGACCGTATCTGCCAAGGGACATGATGAGTTTCAGGATCTGGCAGGTTCCGCGACCAATATGATCACGAACACCAAGAAACTGGTAAATCAGGTAAGCAATGCCACCGGAGAATTGGAGATATCCGCACAGAATGTAGGTCAGACATCGGAACTAATCCACGAGTATTCCCAGGATATTACCCGTGCCATCGGTGAGATCAACGAAGGTATGGAAGAACAGTCCAAACACGCACAGGAATGTGTGGAGAAGACGGATATTCTCTCCAACGAGATCCAGGAAGTCAGCCATGTGGTAGAGCGTGTTGAGAAACTGGTAGATGAGACTGAAGGCATGATCAACAAGGGAATGGAGATCGTACAGGTACTGGGTGAACGTGCTGATGAGACCACACAGATGACTGTGAAGGTAAGCGAAAGTATTGAATCCCTCCGCAAGGAATCCGAGATCATCAACAGTTTTGTAGGTACGATCACAGAGATTACGGAACAGACGAATCTATTGTCCCTGAATGCTTCCATTGAGGCAGCCAGAGCCGGAGAGGCCGGAAGAGGTTTCGCTGTGGTAGCGGAAGAGATCCGCAAGTTGGCAGATGATTCCGCCAAGGCAGCTGGTGAGATCAGCAACAATGTTGCGAACATCACCGCACAGACACAGAACAGTGTGGAGAGTGCAAGCCAGGCGAAAGCAATGGTAGAACTTCAGACCAAGGCTGTGGAGGAAGTAATCGCAGTATTCCGTGAGATGCAGGCTCGTATGGGTCAGCTGATCGAGGGACTGAAGGATATCGTGGTAAGTACTGAGAAGGCTGATGGCGAGCGTAGTGCAGCGGTAGCGGCAGTGAAGAATATTTCCGATATTATTGAGGAGACAGCAGGCAGTGCAGAAACTGTCAATGATGTAGCTAACAAGCTGCTCTCACATGTAGAGAAACTGAGCGACACCGCAAGTGTGTTGGATGAGAATATGGAAGGACTCAAGAACGAGATCTCTGTATTCAAGATTTAAAGAATTTCAAAAAATCATAAAATAAGAGAGAAGGAGATTTGGAACTTTGGGTTCCGAATCTCCTTTTTGATTGCCAGGAATTGTGTATTATCCGGATGCATATATTTTCTGTGAAAGCATTGACCGGATGGTTGGAAACCTGGAATGAAGAAAGTGCTGGCAGGAATTTTGATTTTTGATATTGTTATGGGAATGTTGTGCCTGTGGACCGGGATATATAAATACAAACCGAAGACGCCGGAGGAGGGCAGACCGGTTGTTTCCCGGAAAGTCTCTGCAGAAAATATCAAAAAAATTGCTCTGACTTTTGATGACGGACCACATCCGAAGTACACGGAACAGCTTTTGGACGGACTGAAAGAACGGAATGTGGTGGCTACTTTTTTCGTGACCGGGGAGAATGCGGAGAATTATCCGGAGATTATTCAGAGAGAACAGGCAGAAGGGCATCTGATCGGCAATCATACGTACAGCCATATACAATTAACTTCCCGTAACCGGGAGACTTTTAGAGAGGAACTGGTGAAGACCAATGAGATCTTAGAAGAGATCACAGGAGAGAAAGTCAGTTTCGTCCGGCCGCCCTACGGCAGCTGGGATAAAAGCTTTGAAAAGGAACTGAACATGTTCCCGGTATTGTGGAATATTGACCCCTTAGACTGGTGCTCCCACAATGCGGAATGCATTGCAGCGAAAGTTGTGGAAAAAGCAGGGGACGGAGATATCATATTACTGCATGATTATTACGATACCTCCGTGACCGCGGCGCTGAAAGTGGTGGATACTCTGCAAAAGAGGGGATTCCAGTTCGTCACGGTGGAAGAGATATTGTTTGACTGAGGGACGAATGCACTTCGGGTTTATTTCAGAATCAGTGCTACCTGAGTGATGAAATTCGCCGGATCCTTATGCTGGGGCGGACCCTCCAGGTAGGTGTGCCTTGCAACTCCCGAGGTGGGTAGATTTTGTTCAGAAGCATGGGCAAGTAGGACTTCCCTGGCAGCGGACAGGGATTCGTAGCATCCATGATAATAGACACAGAGCGCCTTCTGCTCCGGCAGATGGATCACATTTTCCCCGCAGCTTGTGGGCGGAACGGAGATACAGCAGGCGATTTCCAGTGGATGATCTACAGAATATTCGGTGAAAAACATCCTGTGGCTGCCGTCGGAACCGTACAGACGCAGTGCCTCTATGAAGACCTCTCGCAGGAAGTCCTTACGCTCCTCTAAGGTGGACGGAGCATCTTTACGGCGATACACGGTCTGTGCAGGCAGTGTGAGAATTTGGAACTGTGGCGCGGCAGGGGAGCCGGCACGCTGTTTCAATTTCTCGATATTCATGTTAAGCTCATCCCGCAGCGTCTCCAGTCTCTCGATCAGAGGATCCAAATTTATGCTTTCATTATAGTAGGCGTAGATCTCATCCAGGGATAAGCCGAGATTCTGCAGTACCCGGATGGAACGGATCCTGGAAATAGAATCCGGGGAGTAGTAGCGGTTCCCGGCGGTACCTTCCTTTTTATCGGGAAACAGAAGTCCCTTATCTTCATAATTCAGTATGATTCGTCTGGTGATGCCGATGGCTTTGGATACTTCGCCGATAGACATCAGTCTTTTCTCGTTTTGTGACATAGGTGATAAATACCTCATTGGAAAAAATGCGAAATTACGCTTGCATCGTACATCAATGTACGCATATAATATTGTAATGAGTATAGAAATGCAAGTCAAGTAAAATCACGGTAAAACATCCAAAGGACAACGACTAATGATAAAAATGGCATTTTGCGACGATGATCTGTCAATACTGAAGGAACTGAGCATTCTAGTCGACAGATATCGTGTGGAACGGAATCAGAATATTGTCCATGCGGCATTCCAAAGTCCTTTGGAACTGCTGGCAGAGGTAGAGTGGGGGAACCGGCTGGACATTATATTCCTGGATGTGCTGATGCCAGGACAGAACGGAATCAGCGTGGCGAGAGAGATCAGACGGTATGATACTTCGGTTAAAATCATTTACCTGACTTCTTCTGCGGAATACGCAGTGGATTCCTATGATGTAGGGGCTTATTTCTATCAGCTGAAACCGATCTGGCAGGAGAGTTTTTACAGACTGATGGATTCTGTAATCCAGGAGTGCCGCAAGGGCACGGAGAACAGCCTGATTCTCAGATGTAAGGATGGTATTGCCCGGGTAGAACTGGATAAACTGCAGTATTGTGAAGTAATGTCGAGAACCCTGTTGTTCCATGCAGACGGCGGGAAAATGGTGGACAGCACAGGCAAACTGGATGAACTGTGTGAACAACTGAAGGAATATGAGTGCTTTGTGCGGTGCCACCGATCTTATCTGGTCAATCTGGATTATGTCCAGAACATTTCTAACAAAGGGATCATCATGACGGATGGAACAGAGATTCCGATTCCGCACGGAAAATATTCCGAATTGAAAGATAAATTTTTTGCATATTTTTTTAATAAGAAACAGACATTTTTATAATGATTATTGAACGGAATCGACCGGAGAATTCATTCTTCGGTCGATTCATTACATATTTGGGTCGATTCACGTCAAAAATGGTTTTTCCGGATAAAAATAATGTAAAATATCTTCAGGTAATAAGATTGAAAATGAGAAGTAGAGGGTATCCATTACCTTAAGCGCACAACAAACAAGCCATCTCACGGTGGC
>ERZ808240.1205-NODE-1205-length-32675-cov-13.720693_pt1 | contig 32675 bp, 26 predicted proteins | sample MGYA00521084_ERZ808240 | MGnify/ENA primary metagenome ERZ808240 (study PRJEB31516, sample SAMN03275571) | gut metagenome | biome: mammalia-associated habitat; material: feces | host: Papio cynocephalus | place: Kenya | collected 2012-08-06 ... | reverse complement strand
TCTAAGCTTAAAAACGAAAGATGCGTATATATGAATTTCGAAAAAGGCCTTCCGTATATATCTAAAGCTGCTTTTAGGGCTCAAATATCCCAAAATCGATATATACAATTTCTGAAAAGCGTTCATCGTATATATTGTTATACTTTTAACAAACGCAAGGATAGGAAATTTTATATACAAAACGCATATTTCCAAAATCGTATATAGTTTCTAGCCGTGTCCAGGCTTCATCGCCACCTGAAAATATCCAATGAACATAACCCCAGAAGCACTGCATAAAAGCTACGCCAAGAGCTAACCCCGGAGCGCCAGAGGGTGATCTCCTCAGCCCTCCTCCAGCTCCTCGAGCAGCTCGACGAGCGGTGGTGCGGTCAAGGCTGCCTTTTCGAGTGCTTCATGATTCCGGAAGACGTCGTCTGGCGTGCCGTCCGCAATGATTTCCCCATGGGCCATGGCGATGACACGCTCGAAGGAGCGGGCCACGAAGTCCATGTCATGAAGGATCGCAATCACGAGCTTTCCCTTCGCAGCCTCGGCCTGAATGATTTCACGAATCTTTTCCCGTCCGTTCCAGCTCTGCGCGATCGTCGGCTCATCGAGAATGAGTACATCCGTATTCATGGCGAGCACCGAGGCAATGGCAATGAGCTTTCGCTCCGAGAGCTCGAGGTCATAGGGATTTTCACCGGCCTTTTCATCGAGCCCGACGAGCTGCAGTGCTTCATGCGCACGGGTCTCGGCTTCCGCCGGGGACATGCCGATGTTGAGCGGGCCGAACATGACTTCGTCGAGGACATGATACTTGAAAATCTGATCATCCGGATTCTGGAAGACATAGCCGACGCGGGAAGCAAGCTCCGCCACGGTCTTCGTGCCGAGACGCTCGCCCTGGTACTGAAGCTCACCACGGTCCGGCTTCAGAAGCCCCTTCAGGATCCGGACGAGCGTGGTCTTTCCGGCACCATTCTGTCCGATGATGGCCGTCGGCCGATGATCCAGTGAGAGATTCAGCCCATGCAGGATCTCCGTTCCCTTCACATAGGAGAAGTGCAGGTCCCGGACCTCGAAGGTTGAGGCTTTTCGTGCACCATAGTCCACAGCGGACGTGAGAGAGGACGTCCCTTCCTTCGCGAGGCTTTCGGCAGGATTCGGAAGGGTACCAGTGGGCGCACTGGCAGGATCCGGACGAGCACCGATCGACGCAGCCGTGGAGCTCAGGGGTGCTTCGCTCGAGGCTGGCCCGGCGGTCATCGTGCGGAGCGAGGCGAGGAGGAGCGTTCGATCCACGCCGCCTGCTTGGATCCGCTCCATCGTTTCGTCATGGGTGACCGGGAGGGTGCCATCCTCGAAGCTCAGGGCATTGGCCTGTGCAAAGACGGTATAGGCCGGTGGATTCACGCCGAGGTCATAGAGATCCGGACGGGAGAAAATTTTCCGCGGCGTATCGAAATCCACGATCTCCCCCTCATGCATCAGGAGAACACGGTCACAGTAGCCGGCGAGCTTCTCGATCTTCTGCTCGATCATCAGGATGGTAATTCCCATCTTCGTCAGCTCATCCACCGTGTGGAAAACCTCCTCCGCGCCCGCCGGGTCAAGCTGTGAGGTCGGCTCATCCAGAATGAGAATGTCCGGGTTCATCGCGAGAACGGAACAGATGGCCACACGCTGGAGCTGGCCGCCGGAGAGGTCAAAGGGATTTCGATCACGATACTCCCAGATGCCGAAGCAGCGGAGCACGGACTCGACGCGTGTGCGGATTTCCGCTGGCGGGAAGCCGAGATTCTGAAGCCCATAGCCCACCTCGTCGTAGACCGTGTCCTTCGCACCACTCAGCTGGTTAAAGGGATTCTGGAACACGAGACCGACGTGGCGACAGAGCTCTGAAACCGGGGTCGTCCGTGCATTCATGCCACAGACGGTGACGGCGCCGCCATAGGCGCCCTTGTAAAACTGCGGGATCAGGCCGACGAGCGCCTGACTGAGGGAGCTCTTGCCGGCGCCGTTTTCACCGGCAATGCCGATAAACTCCCCCTTTTCAACGGTGAACGAAACGCCCTTCAGTGCGAGCTCCTTCGCGCCAGGATAGCGATATTTTAAGTCCTTTACTTCGATCAGTGCCATGCTTTCCTCCGATGATAAAAATCGTGCATCCATTCGATGAGACCGGATGCGGACAGTCTGTCACGGACGCGTCGTTTCATGAAATACGCGATCCGCCGTGCGTTTCCTTACAGTACATGGACGAGCCGCAGCAGTAGCGTCCCCACGATGGCGAGGAGACTGAGCCCCTTCACAATGCGATCCGTTTTCGTGTACGGGTGGGTGTAGAGATAGGTTTTCTTCGCCTGCCCACCGAAGCCCCGCACCTCCAGGGCGATGGCACGCTCCCGCGTAGAGGTGAGCGCCGACATGACAACCGGAGAGATCAGTGGCAGAAAGGCCTTCATACGGGTGCGCAGATTTCCCTCCGTTTCCATGCCACGGCTTCGCTGCGCATCGGAAATTGTATTCATGGTTCCGATCATCTGCGGAATGATCTGGAACACGGAATTGATGATGTAGCCAAACTTCGGACTGAAGCCCTTTTTCTCGAGCTCCTCGACCAGCTCCGATGGATTCGTGGTCAGCACGAGGATCGCAAAGCTCAGCAGCATATTGAGAATGTTGAGCCCGATGCGAGCGGCATAGAGCAGCCCCTCCTGATAGAAGTGCAGCGGTCCGAGCGAAAAGAGCACATGGACATTCTTCTGATTGAAGAGGCCCTGAATCAGCACGACGGTCAGGATGATCGTAAAGGAAAAAATCAGCAGCGGGAAGGCCTTGTGCACGAGCCCGGCACTTTTCAGAAGGACAATGCTGAGAAAAATCGTGCACAGGAACAGGCTGAGATGCCCGGAGATCAGTGGAACCGCGATGGCCGCCAGAAGATAAAAGAGCTTCGTAAAGGGATGAAGCTTCGTGAGCCAGCTGCCGTTGTCTGTATAAAGAGAGATCGATTTCATAGTGTTTTCCTGTTCTGTATTTTTGAGGCGCGCGGCCCTCGGAATGGAAGCCGCGCCTGCAAAGCGAAGGGCGCGCGGCCTCGGAATGCAAAGGGTCATGCAGAGCGAAGGACGACCGGTGTTCAATGGAGCGGAAGACCGCCGTCGGATGCCTTTATAAAGAAAGGCGGCCACCCAACACCGGAGGACCGCCTGCGTTTTCCTGTTCTGTTTTATTGTACCAGAGACCACCGTGATTCAGCAAGTCACCGGGCAGGCGTGTCTTCGCGAAGAGAAGCGGATGGCAGTATGCCGTGATTCATTAAATCACCGGGCAGGAGATTCCTGAAACGGAGCTCACAGGACATCCGCCCATTCCGTGACGGCCGCGCGGACGCTTCGACAGGAATCAGTCCAGCGACTGGATTTCGCTTCCTGCGTCATAGAGGGCCGTCAGCTTCTTCGGCAGTCCCTTGATGATGAAGTAGACAATGATGAGGGTGAGCAGCTTATCCGGCACATCCACGACGATTTCATCGAGGAAGGAGCCGAGCAGCACCGGCATCTTCGCCGCCTGCGTCGCTGCAAACAGTGCGTCGCCCCAGACATTGCCCGTCGTGCCGCCCCAGAAGATCACGTTCAGCGGCGTAGAGATTACTACCGCCGCGAAGCCGCCGGCACAGGCCGTGAGCAGCGCCTTCGGGAAGCTCTTCATGAAGCCGAGACGCGCCATGATGCCGACCGCGATGCCGATGAAGAAGGAGGTCAATGCATACACGAGCGTAATATTGTCTCCTGTGGTGAAGCCGTAGATCAGATTGTTGGCAGCACCGCAGATTCCACCGATGACTGGACCACCCAGTACGGCGCCAATGCAGGTGCCGATCGAATCGAGCCAGAGCGGAAGCTTCAGCGCGGCCGCAAAGAGCTTGCCGAGGTAGTTGATGCCGATACAGGCTGGAATCAGAACGATGACGGATGTGGTGAAGTTTGTTTTAAAAAGCTTTCCCATGATTCTCCCCTTTACAACTTGTAGTATAGACGAACGTAAAAATATGCTATAGTTGTTAAACATTATACTACAGTACATACTTTTTTTGCAGTGCTTTTACGAAAACGATGAAAACTTTCGCACGAAAGAAGACGATCAAGGTGAAATTTTCGCCTCACGGGTCGAGGCCGAAACGGAGCAGCGGTTGTGGTGCGGAGCTGCTGGACGGTGGCCGGTACGGACCGGGTGCATCGCGTACAGACGACGAGTTAACAGAGATTGAAACCGGTGGCCGGCACGGACCGGGTGCATCGCGTAAAAGCGGAGAAGGAGATCTATGAAGCCACAGGATACGATTCTGGTGATTGATATGCAGAAGGTCTATCTTCCAGGAAATCCCTGGGCCTGTGCAGGCATCGAAGCCGCATCGAACTGCATTGTGAAGCTGCTCGATGCGGTCGTGGCACGAAGGAATGCGACTGAGGTCGTCTCGACCGCGGACCATGCCGACAGGAAGACGTCTGGATCGGAAGAAGCGGCCCACACGAGAGGTATCGCTGCAGGCAGTGGCGGGCAGCAGCCACAAGCGGCCCCGACCGTCTACCTCACGCGCTTTATCGCGGCAGCCGACGAGGACACCCAGGGTGTCTGGTCGGACTATAACCGTATGAACCAGGCGATCAATGAGCATCCGGTCATGAATGAGTTTCTTCCGGAAATCGCACGCTACGTGGAAGATTTTCCATATATTGATAAGTGCACCTACAGCTGCTTTTCGAACGAGTACATCCGTGTCGCAGCGGATCGGAGCATGGTGCACGGCGGCAGCATTGTCCTGACGGGCGTGGTGGCGGAGTGCTGCGTGCTGGCGAGCTTCTTCGAGGGCACGGATGCCGGCTATCATTTTATTTATCTGACCGATGCCTGCGCCGGGGTCAATGCAGACAGCGAGCAGGCAGTGGAAACGGTCCTTCGGGGACTGGCCCCGTTACATGTCGAGCTGATGACAACAGAGGAGTACCTGCAGCGGGACGAGGTCTGAGAAATCCCGGCACGGAGAGCGGAGCACCCGATCTTCGCAGCAGCAGATCCGACAAGGACATGCGCTCCCGTGCGCAGAGCCAGAAACCACAGGCAGATGGACCGCAGGATTTTTTTGAGGTGAATATGACACAGAATACGACGCGACCAGCGAGTGTCGCGACCCTTTTTACAGAATATGTAGCAACGAATATCATTGGACAGATGGGGATGTCCGCCTATATCCTGGTGGATACCTTCTTTATCTCCATCGCAGGTGGCTCGACCGGCATGACCGCACTCAATCTCGTGCTTCCGTTTTACGACCTGATTTTTGCCTTCGGCGATATGTTTGCAGTCGGATCCGCAACGCGCTTCACGATCGGCCGGGCGCGCGGAGAGGAGGATGCGGACCGCTATTTCACGAATGCCATTTTATGGTCGATTCTGTGTGGTCTTCCGTTCATGCTCTTCGGCACCCTCTTTGCACCGCAGCTCCTTCGCCTTCTCGGCGCGGATGCAGCCGTCAGCGCAATGGGCGTTCCGTATACACGGATCTTCATGCTGTTCGCGCCGCTCTTCATGATCAATCGCTGCATCAGTGCCTTTACCAGAAACGATGGCGCTCCGCGCACAGCGATGGTGGCGGTCTTTCTGAGTGGCGTGTTCAATATCGTCTTCGACTACATCTTCATGTTCCCGATGAAGCTCGGCATCGCGGGAGCCGCGCTTGCCACCGGCATTGCTCCGATCGTGAGCTTCCTCATCTGCGGGACCCATCTGTTCTCGAAGAAGTGCTCGATTCGCATGAAGAACTGGCGGCCGTCATGGCACAGGATCGTGCAGAGCGCGCAGCTCGGCACCGCGGCCTTCATCGGAGACATCGCATCCGCGATTACGATGCTGGTGTTCAACTTCCTGATCCTTTCCCTGACGGGCAATGTCGGCGTCGCGGCGTTTGGCGTGGTCTGCAATATCGCACTGGTGGCCACGGCCGTCTTCAATGGCATCGCGCAGGGTGCACAGCCGCTCTTCAGTGATTTCTATGGAAAGCAGGAACGGAAGCCGCTGCAGGAAACGCTTCGCCTTGCGATGGGCACCTCCCTTGCATTTGCGCTGCTGTTCATTCTTGTGTTCAATCTCTTTCCAGCGCAGATCGTGAGCATCTTTAATACGGAGCAGAACGCGGCGATGGCTGCCCTCGGGGTCGTCGGGATGCGGCTCTACTTCATCGGCTATCTCTTCGCCGGGATCAATATCGTCGGCACGGGCTATCTCTCCGCGACGGAGGCCGCCCTGGGCTCCGTTATCGTTTCCATCTCCCGGGGTGTGGTCGCCATCATTCTCAGTGCACTGGTGATGTCCTGGCTTTTCGGTATGACCGGTGTCTGGCTTGCCTTCACCGTCGCCGAGGCGCTGACGGCGACGCTGCTCTTCCTCGTATTAAAGAAGCAGAAACGAAGCAAGTAGAACATCGAATCAGCAGGCGCTCGAAGCGCCGTTTCAGAGGCAGGGGCTTCTGAAACGGGCTTCGAGCTTTTTATATCCCGGATTTATGAATCGTACAAAAATATTCTATTCATGCACTTCTTGTGTTTAACACATTAAAGTGCTATAAACATAAATGTTTAAATTTTTTACGCATATGTGGGAGACCGAAGGCACGGAAAGTCAGGCAGAGGCGTGTCGATCCAGCTCTGGAGGCTGCAGGCGGAACGTCTTCTGTGAGCTCCACACATATGGAAATGGGGGAAATCATGAGTACTGAAAAGCAGAGTAAATGGGAAGCCTATAAGCAGCCGATCATTCTGATCAGCTGTGTGCTGGTGGGCGCAATTCTCGGCATTGCCCTGGGAGACAAGGCGGCATTTCTGTATCCGATCGGTCAGATCTGGCTCAATATGCTCTTTGTGCTTCTGGTGCCGCTGATCTTCTTCTCGATTTCGAGTTCGATTGCCGCGATCGGGGATACGCGTCGGGTCGGGAAGCTTCTCGTGATGACGATTGCGATGTTCATCGTGACCGCGGCCATTGCGGGTGCCATCATGTTTATCGTGACGGCCATCTTTACGCCGGATACGAGCATCACGATCGAGAATACGAGCGCAGCCGTCGAGACAACGGAGCAGTCGATCGGCGACCAGATCGTGAATACCTTCACCGTGAGTGATTTCCCGGATGTGATCACACGTGCACACATCCTGCCGCTCATCGTCTTTACCGTCTTTTTCGGCATCACGGTATCGACGCTTGGCGAGAAGGGCCGTGCGGTTTCCGAGTGGCTCGCCAATATGTCGACCGTGTTCTATCAGATGGTCAATCTTCTCATGAAGTTTGCACCGATCGGTCTTGCCTGCTATTTCGCAAACCTGACGGGAACCTATGGACCGGAGCTGCTCGCTTCGTATGGTCGTGGACTTCTCATCTACTATCCGACGATGTTCGCGTACTTCTTCATTTTCCTCGGACTCTATGCCTTTGTGGCGGCTGGAAAGTGGGGCGTACAGCATTTCTTTAAGGAAATCTTCGTACCGGCACTGACCGCCCTCGGCACCCGTTCCTCCGCGGCAGCCCTTCCACTGCAGCTTCGGGCCTGCGACAATATGAATGTGCCGCGGGAGGTTTCCTCTGTGGTCTGCCCAATGGGCGCAACGATGCACATGGATGGTGCCTGCCTTGCAACGGTCTATGAGATCGCACTCTGCTGTGCCCTCTTTAATCACCCGCTGAATGGCCTTGGCGATTATGCCTATGCACTGGTCATCGCAGTGGCCGCTTCGGTAGCGGTATCTTCGGTGCCAGGTGGTGGTGCAGCGATGGAGACCATGCTGATTTCGAGCTTCGGCTTCCCAAGTGCGGCGCTTCCGATCCTCATCATGATGACTCAGCTTTTCGATCCGGGCTGCACACTCGTGAACTCCTGTGGTGATACGGTGGCCTCCATGATGGTGAGCCGTTTCCTGTATGGAAAGGACTGGTATAAGAAGAAGGCAGAAACGGCAGCGTAAGCTGTTTTCCGTAGTGTCTTCTGTACAAAAAAGTTTCAGATGAATAGAATGTCCGCGGCACCGAAGTGTACGCGGACCTTTTTTCAGAAAGAGGTGGACCATGAAGCAGAATCGAAACTATCTTTTTAAGGACCCGGAGTACCAGGCGCCGGAGAAGCGGATTCCCTATGTCGATACGCTGGACTTCTTCGTCGAGGGGGCTGAGGTCTATGGCGAGGTCTATGTGCCAGGGGAGATCTATGCGCGGCCCCTGCCAACCGTCCTTCTCGTGCATGGCTTTCCAGGCATTGTCTCCAGTGATGACCTCGCGCAGGCACTCTGCCGTGCGGGCTTCCTCGTGATGCGGATGAATCATCGAGGCGCATGGAACTCAGAGGGAAGCTACTCGATTTCCGGCTGTGTGACGGATGCCGTGGCCCTCGCGAAATACGCGGCCATCGAGGGTGCGGAGCGCTATGGCGTGGACCCGGAGCGGATCTTCTTCTGTGGGCACAGCATGGGTGGTAATACGGTCCTCAATGCAAGCGTCCGTCTTCCGTGGATTCGCGGTACCGTCATGATGGCTCCCTATGACCTTGCCTATGCCTTTACGAAGCAGGAGGAGCAGAGCCTCCGCGATATGATCGCGTCCTCGGATGGCCGTCTGCTTCGGCTCAATACAAAGGCCGAGCAGGAGCGGGTGTTTCAGGATGCAGAGAATCACTGGCAGGAATTTCACTTTACGAATGCCGTGCAGGCTATGAAGGATCGGAATTTGCTGATGATCGGTGGAACCCTCGATCAGGTGGCACCGGTACAGGAAATGATCGAACCGCTCTGGACAGAGCTTGAAAAACTGGGAAGTGCGGCAAATCATCAGAAGGTGTATTTTTCAGCGGAGCATGGCTTCCAGAGCTGCCGCGTCGCTCTTACGGAAACCATTGCGGACTGGCTGCTCACGCTGATCTGAGCGGCACGGTCGGACGAAAGAAGCGTAGAACAATGAGGCGGTGGCCCGACGGGAGGGAGGATTCCGTCGGGCCACCGCCTTCTTATGGGACTTCAGGAAAAAGAAAATCGCAGGGATTTCCGGGCAGTGCTCGAAAAATTCCTGCGATTTTTATACTGCTGAGGTCTGTCCGCGATGCGATCAGTCACATACGACCACGACGGTGCCCGGCGTGAGCAGATCGTAGAGCGTTTTTGCATTGGCCGGTGGCAGGTTGATGCATCCGTGACTTCCGTTCTTCAGATAGATGCTTCCACCGAAGCTTGAGCGCCAGTTTGCATCATGGAGACCGATGTTTCCGTTGAATGGCATCCAGTAGGATACCGGTGTTTCATAGCTTGGCTTGCCGGTCTTCGGATCGATGCGTCCACGGAGAACGCGGTCCTTCTGCTTATACTTTAAGGAGAAGACGCCGGTCGGGGTAGCGCGGTCCGGATCCGTCGCCGTACCGGTCACACACTTGCTGTCCCACACGCAGCTGCCATCCTTATAGTAGTAGACGTGCTGGGTGGAGAGATCGATCTCCACGAAGGTATTCCCCCACTGAGGCATCGCGGTCTGTGCCGCACGGGCGGAGTAGATCGGCTCTCGGGTCACCGACTGAAGGCTCTGAATGTTGGCCGTGAGTGCTGCGACCTCCTGGTCGAGGTCAATGCGCCAGCCATAGGAGGTTTTCAGCGATTTCGTCGTACCGTCTGCACTCTTCCAGGTCTGGACACCATCCTTCGTATCATACTTGTCCTTTAGGCTCTGTACATAGGCACGGACCTTCGTCGCGTCGAGGGTTACCGTAGCGCCCTGATTTCCGGTTACCCAGGAGGCGATCGTCAGTCCATCGAGGACCTCGGTCTGATTGTTTGGCATCTGGTAGGTAATGGTGATGCCATTGACGGTCGCAAGCTTCTGTCCGATGGCCATGGCCTCTGCCGGAGACAGTGCGCTTTGATTGATCGAGCTCATGTCGATGCTGGCACCACCGACCCCCGTGATGGTCTGCTGCGATGCCTGTGCAGCATTGGCCGCCTGCTGGGCTGCGCTCTGTGCAGCCTGTACCTGGGCCGTCGTCTGCTGGGCTGCATTCTGCGCGGCTGTGGTCTGCTGTGCAGCGGCAGAAGCATTGGCCCCTGGAACGGTGGTCGCAGCCGCCTGTATCTGCGCGTTTGCGGCCGCGGCGGCCTGCTGGGAAGCACTTGTCGAGATTCCATTTGCATAGGCTGTCAGCTGCAGCATCGCGCTCAGTGCCACAAATATGGTAACGATTTTCTTTAGACTCTTCTTCATATGATCAACGCCTTTCATCGAAATATCACGTTGTATTTATAAGAGACGATGCCCTGAACATGCAATCAGAGGATGTATTCCTTCGCCATCGAACGTCTCCTTGAAATGAGACCCCTACACATGCCATCCGGCAGGGCATCGTCGGATGCTCTCTTTATATGGTAACGAATCTTCGATGAAAATGCTATAGAGAAGGGACACCGGATTCTTACAAAATTTGAAAAAGCAGCGCCACTTTCTTTGCATGGCCTTCGGTGGTATACTGAAGCGGAACGCTTCAGCGATATATGGAAGCAGAATGAATCGAAGCATGCGGATCATCGCATGTATTTAAAAAGCAGGAGGATTTTAAAATGGCAGACAGGGCGAAGGAACATCCAGATTGTGCGTACTGTGCAAAGGGAGAGCTGGTCGCGAAGTTCGGATATGAGATTTGTGAGCTTCCGGCTTCCACGGTATATCTTTTTAAGGAGCAGAGCCATCTAGGCAGATGCATTGTCGCATCGAAGCATCATGTATCCGAGATGCTGGAGCTCAGCGGGGAGGACCGCGCAGCATTTATCGCCGATGTGGTGACCGTGGCCAATGCCATCCATGCGGTGCATCACCCGGATAAGCTGAACTACGGTATGTACGGTGACACCGGCTGTCATCTGCACATGCACCTCGTACCGAAGTACAAGGATCAGTTTGAGTGGGGCGGAACCTTCGCCATGGATCCGAATATGAAGAAGATCACCGATGAGGCCGAGCTTGAGAAGATCGCTGCACCACTGCGGAAGGTCATTCTCGGAAAGTGATACGGCAGCGGTCAGGAGGAGTACAATGCTGAATTTTGCAAGTGATTATACCGAGGGCTGCCATCCGAAGGTACTGGAGGCACTCACAAAGACCAACATGGAGCAGCTGACCGGGTATGGCACAGATACCTATACGGAGCGCGCAAAGGAGAAGATCCGAAGCTTTATCGGCTGCCCGAAGGCAGAAATCTTTTTCCTGACCGGCGGTACGCAGACGAACCAGACGGTGATTGACACCACGCTTCGTATGTATGAGGGCGTGGTGGCCGTTCAGTCCGGTCATGTCAACTGCCACGAGGCCGGCGCCATCGAGTTTACGGGCCACAAGGTCATGGCACTCCCGAGCCACGAGGGTAAGATGGACGCCACGGAGCTTGACCACATGGTGGCCGCCTTCTATGCGGACGGGGATCATGACCACATGGTCTTCCCAGGCATGGTGTACATCAGTCACCCGACCGAGTACGGCACGCTCTATCGGAAGGCCGAGCTGGAAGCGATTTCGGAGGTCTGTCATAAGTGGCAGCTTCCGCTCTTCCTGGATGGAGCCCGTCTCGGCTACGGCCTCATGAGCCACGACACCGACGTCACGATCGACGACATTGCCCGCTGCACGGATGTGTTCTACATCGGCGGCACGAAGGTCGGTGCCCTCTGTGGAGAGGCGGTCGTCTATCCGAAGGGAGATGCACCGAAGCAGATGGTGACGATGATCAAGGAGCATGGCGCGCTGCTTGCCAAGGGACGTCTGAATGGTGTGCAGTTTGATGCGCTCTTCACCGACCATCTCTATACGGAGATTTCGGCCAATGCCATCGACCGCGCCGAGGAGCTGAAGGCGGTTTTCCGTGACCGCGGCTATGCCTTCTTCCTGAATTCACCGACGAACCAGCAGTTTGTGATCATGCCGAAGAAAACGCTCGAGGCCCTGACGGCGAAGGACGTCATTTTCTCGACCTGGGAGCCGTATGATGAGGAACAGATGGTGGTCCGTTTCTGCACCTCCTGGGCGACCACGAGTGCACAGGTGGCGGCGCTGGCCACAATCCTCGATGAGGTGCGCTGAGCAGAAAAAGCACTTCGATGTATGAAATGAAACAGGACACGGCGAGAGGAGAGGCCTCCTCTCGCTTTTTGATGGGATGCTCCAGCTCTCGCGCCCGGCGGATGCCAGGGAGTCATACCGCCCACTGGTGAATCGCAGCCCCGTGCCCGGCGGATGCCAGGGAGTCATACCGCCCACTGGTGAATCGCAGCCCCGTGCCCGGCGGATGCCAGGAAGCCATACCGCCCGCTGGTGAATCGCAGCCCACGGGCTCGCGGATGGTCACCGATGGCGAAGGCCCCTCGTATTGAAAAGACCTCCATTCCTTGGTACAATAAAGTGATGATTTTAAGGAAGCCTTGCTGCCGGATTTTCGGGCAGGAGGGCGACGATTTTTCATAAAATTTCCGCGCGGTGTACTCGAAAGGAGGCGTGACGATGAAATTACGAAAGCTCTTATGGACCACGGCGGCCTGTGTCCTGATGTTCGCGATGAATGCCTTCGCCGCAAATATCAGCACGGTTCGCCTGGATCTGGCGCCAGAGGAAGAGAGCACGATGACGGCAGGTGAGATGTCGAGCGGTGAGGAACCGGCCATCTACGATCAGCTTTACTTCGTCTATGATTACAGCACCTCCGGCGATAAGACGAAGCCTGGAAAATCCTACACCTATACGGTGGAGGTGCATCCGGCAGCGGGCAATGCCTTCAGTGCGGACTGTGCCGTTGAGGTACGAGGTGCGACGAAGGTCGAGATCCTCAGCCGAAACGAGAGCGTCGTCCGGCTCCGCTGCACGACCTACCCTTTCTATGTGCTGAAAAATCCGACCGGCTTTGAACGAAACGGTGATGAAATCAGCTGGGCGAAGGTCAACTATGCGACGAAGTACAATGTCTATGTCTACTGGACGGATGCGGATGGTGACAATCACGAAACCAGAACGTCCGTGACAGGCACGAAGCATGCGATCAATATCTCGAGCTATGACTCGAATGGCCGCTCGGTCGATCATATTTCCGTGCAGGCGGCAGCCAGCGGGGATGGTGGAGACTTCATGGCGAAGTCCATGTTCATCTGTGATGATACAACGGTCGACGGAGACAAGACGGAATCCGAATACAGCTTCTCGATTCCGACCGCCCGCTCCAATGCGATTGTGACGAGCAGCTCGACCGTGAAGGTAAAGAACAGTGCAGACAAGATCTTCGGACCGGGCTTTAACCTTCAGAATGGAAGCCCGGCAAGCACGCTGAATGCAGCAGGAACGACCGGGACCGGCAGTGGACAGTGGATGCGCTACATGAACAAGTGGTACTATATCGCAGGCAACCAGTTCCTGACGGGCTGGCTCTGTCCGGATGGTCTGAACTGGTACCTGATGGGCTCCGATGGTGCAATGCTGACCGGTCTTCAGCGTGTGGACGGCCGCTGGTATCTCCTGAATACGACAGAGGGTGCCACCTACGGCGCGATGCTGCATGGCTGGTGGAAGGTGAACGACAAATACTATTACTTTAACGAGCTTCATGACGGTACGTACGGAGCCATGCTGACGAACACGACAACGCCGGACGGACTTCATGTGGGTGCGGATGGCGCATGGCTCGGCTATTGACGGGAGGAAATAAAATGAAAAAAACAGCATTGGTAATTATGGCGGCAGGCTTAGGCTCCCGCTTCGGCGGTGGCATCAAGCAGCTCGCAAAGCTTGGGCCAAGTGGCGAGATCATCATGGACTATTCGATTCACGATGCACTCGAGGCTGGCTTCGATGAAATTGTCTTCATTATCCGAAAGGATATCGAGAAGGACTTCCGTGAGATTATCGGGAACCGCATCGAGAAGATTGCGAAGTGCAAGTATGCCTTCCAGGAGCTGGACAAGCTGCCAGAGGGCTACAGCGTACCAGAGGGAAGAACGAAGCCGTGGGGTACGGCGCATGCACTGATTCAGGTGCGCGAGCTCATTGACTGCCCATTTGCCGTGATCAATGCCGACGACTTCTATGGCCGTGAGGGCTTCAAGCTGATTCATGACTATCTGGTAAATACCATGGATGAGAACGCACCGGTCTTCGATATGTGCATGGCTGGCTATATCGTGGGCAATACCCTGTCTGACCATGGTACGGTGAACCGTGGCGTCTGTGTGATGGGCGAGGGAGGATACCTTCACGAGATCGATGAAACCTATGACATCGCGAAGCAGGCCGATGGACGTCTCATGGGCAAGGATGGTGACGGTAAGGATGTCGAGGTCGATGGCAGCGCCATCGTTTCCATGAATATGTTTGGTCTTCCAGAGAAGTATCTGGATGTACTGATTGAAAATTTCCCGTCCTGGCTCGATGCGCATGGACAGGAGCTGAAGAGCGAGTATCTTCTTCCGTCGGAGATTTCGAAGCTGATGCTCGAAGGCAAGGCAACGGTGAAGGTACTGAAGGACCATGACAAGTGGTTTGGTGTCACCTATGCCGAGGACAAGGAAGCTGTGGAGAAATCCTTGCAGGAGCTCGTTCAACAGGGCGTTTATCCGGAAAACTTATATGCGTAATCGATAATACGAGATGCAGGGAGAATACGCAACGCTTCGGAGGCGTTGACGCTCTGCACGGAAACAGGCGCGTGTTGCCGCTTGCATCTCGAATACAGGAGCAGTGCCCTTTATGGCTGATATTGAGAGAGAAAATCGAAAACAGGAGCTGCGTCGTCGCGTGGTTGACACGAAGGAGCTGATGGAACAGTCCGAGGCGCAGGATCAGTCGGAGGAGAAGCGGGGACGGAAGCGTCGCCGCCTCCTTGTTTTTCTTCTGGTGATGCTGGTGGTTCTGGTGCTCGGGGGTGGGGCCCTTTATATGGCGATCCGTCCCTATACGGGCTTCAGCCAGAACTGGCGAAACGACGATACAGGCGCCGATGGGAGCATCGAATCGGACTATGAGGACTATGAAATCTTCGGGGACGGCTTTCTGAAGGTGACCCGGGATGGTGCGACGTACATCGATGCATCGGGAAAAACCATCTGGAACCAGTCCTATGAGATGAGCCGTCCCTATGTTTCCGTCAATGGCGATTACTGTGCGATTGCAGATCAGGACAAGACCTCGATCTACATCATGAACAAGTCGGGAACGACGGGACAGGCCGAGACGAACCTGCCGATTACGAAGGTATCCGTGGCGGCCACGGGCGTGACCTATGCGCTGCTCGAGGATTCCAAGGCAAGCTATATCACCGTCTTTTCCAAGGAGGGAGCGGCTCTCGATATTTCCATCAAGTCGGTTCTGGATGGCGATGGTTATCCTGTAGACATTTCGGTTTCTCCCGATGGTACGGAGCTGATGGCTTCCTTTGCCTATCTCGAGAATGGTACGCTGCAGAACAAGGTCATTTTCTACAATCTGAGCGAGATCGGTCAGAATGCAGGCAGCAACCGTGTCGTGGGTGGCTTTACCGATGATTTCAGCGGTCACCTTACGGGACGCGTGCATTTTTCGGATGATACGCATGCGCAGGCCTTCTATGATGGCGGCATTGCCTTCTTCAGTACGAAGGTGCTGACAAGCCCGGAGCTTGTACAGAAGGTGGAAATCGACCAGACGATTCAGGCCATCTGCTATGCGGACGACTACATTGGCGTGATTACGGACAGCAGCGATACGGAAGGCTCGTCGGCGCCGTATCAGCTGACCGTCTATAAGCTGAACGGACAGACCGTGTTCTCAACGCCATTTCAGCTGAATTATACAGGCTTCGATATCGATCAGAAGAAGGTTCTGATTTATAACGATACAACGCTCCAGGTCTATGACATGAGCGGAACATGCAAGTACAGTGGAAATATGGATACCTCGATGACGAAGGTACGTGTGGCACGTGGCTTCCAGACTCCACTGGGACTGAATCTGCTCATCGGCAGTACCGGTGCGATCGAATCAGTAAAACTGAAGTAAGGGGGTTCATATGAAACAGTATTGTGCAGGCGTTGACGTAGGCGGTACGAGTGTAAAGTGCGGTATTTTCACCACGGAGGGTGTACTGCTCGAAAAGTGGGAGGTGCCGACCCGGAAGGAAGAGGATGGAAAGTACATCCTTCCGGATGTGGCGGATGCGCTGAAGCAGCATCTTCGGGAGAAGGGCATCGCGCTGAGTGAGCTCGAGGGCATCGGCATCGGTGTGCCGGGACCGGTGGAGCCGAACGGCTATGTCCACATCTGCGTGAACCTCGGATGGCATGATCACTGGCCGGCAAAGGAGATGCAGGAGCTCATGGGCGGGGAGATTCACTGTGCGGTCGGAAACGATGCCAATGTCGCCGCCCTCGGCGAGATGTGGCAGGGTGGCGGTAAAGGCCACGAGAATCTTCTGATGGTGACGCTCGGCACCGGTGTCGGCGGTGGTCTCATCGTGGATGGACATATCCTGGCCGGTGTGCATGGAGCCGGAGCGGAAATCGGCCATATTCATGTACGCGAGGGAGAGCCGGAGGCCTGCAACTGTGGCGGTCATGGCTGTCTCGAGCAGGTGGCCAGCGCAACCGGCATTGTACGGGAGGCCAGACGGAATCTTCTGGCGAGCAGTGAGGACTCCGCCATGCGCAGCTTCGGCGATGCGCTCAGTGCACGGGATGTATGTGACTGTGCAAAAGCCGGCGATGCCCTCGCACGGAAGACCCTCGAGACAAGTATGCATTATCTCGGACTCGTCATGGCCACCGTGTCCATGGTGGCAGACCCGGAGGTGTTTGTCATCGGCGGAGGCGTGTCGAAGGCAGGAAGCTTTCTCATTGACCTCGTAAAGAAGCAGTATGAAGCCCTGACCCCACTTCTCACAAAGAAGGCCGACATCGTGCTGGCAACCCTCGGAAATGATGCGGGCATCTATGGCAGCGCGAAGCTCGTACTCGCACAGTAAAGCGGCAGAATCGGATGAAGCGATCTCTTTTTGTGAAATTTATCCTGGCCTATATCGTCTTCGGTGTACTGGGCTTTATGGTGGTAGCGATTCTGTCCTCTGGGCTCACGTATCGCTACCTGGTGGGAAAGCAGGCAAATAGCCTTTACAGTGAGGCCACCCTTATTTCCTCCACCTACTCAGAGAATGGGAATCTCAGTCTCAGCACGGAAGCGGTGCGGCAGCAGATGGAGGCGGTGTCCACCTTCCTTGACGTGGATATCTGGCTTGTGGATCGAAATGGCAGGGTGCTCAGCGATTCAGCAGATGACCAGCATAAGGATGCCGAGATCCCGGACTTTGACAGTACGATGACTGGCATGCGGTACATGCTTGGAAGCTATCATGAGATGTTTTCTTCCGATGTACTGTCTGTGATGGCCCCTGTGACGCGTGGCTATACCACGGGGGGCTATGTTCTGATTCATCAGCCGGTGGATGGCATCGTAACGACGCAGAACGAGATTCTGAACATTGTCTATATCACGGCACTGATTCTGTTCGTTCTTTCACTTCTTATTCTGGCGGTCTTCTATGTGATCGTCTATCGTCCGCTGAAGCGGATCACAGAGGGCGCGACGAAGTATGCGGCCGGAGATTATCACTATAAGATTGAGGCACACAGTTCGGATGAGATGGGCTATCTTGCGGAGACGCTGAACTTCATGTCAGATGAAATTTCGAAGTCCGATGATTATCAGAAGCAGTTTATCGCGAACGTCAGTCACGATTTCCGTTCTCCCCTCACTTCCATCAAGGGCTATCTGGAGGCGATTCTCGATGGCACGATTCCGAAGGAGCTGGAGGCGAAGTATCTGACGCGGCTGATTTCTGAAACCGATCGACTCACGAAGCTCACACAATCCATGCTGAGTCTTGGAACGCTCGATAAGAAGGGCTTTCTCAGCCGTTCGAATTTTGATGTCAATCGTGTGATTCGGGATGTCTGTGCAAGCTTCGAGATGACCTGCCAGAAGAAGGGCATCGTTTTCGAGCTGACCTTCGCGGAGAAGAAGGAAATGGTTTATGCGGATTACAGTAAGATCCAGCAGGTGCTGTACAATCTGGTGGACAATGCACTGAAGTTCAGTAATTCGAATTCCTCCATCGCGATTCGGACGGGCCTCCGAGGCACGAAGGTCTTTGTTTCTGTAAAGGACACCGGCATCGGCATCCCGAAGCAGGACATCGCGAAGATCTGGGATCGCTTTTATAAGGCGGACCAGTCCCGCGGCAAGGACAAGCACGGCACCGGCCTCGGCCTCAGCATCGTGAAGTCCATCATTACCGCGCATGGTGAGAACATCGACTGTGTGTCGACGGAAGGCGTCGGCACCGAATTTACGTTTACACTGCCACCGGCGAATTACGGCGAAACGGCCGACATCGGTTGAGCCCCGCCCCTGTAAGGCGGCCTTGTAGAAAAATAACGAGGGCGACCGGTGCGCTGTTGTTTGTGCCGCTTCTGTGAGACGGTCTTGCCAATTACCGGAGCATGTGAATATGCGTTTCGGCGATTTTTGTGGCGGGTGGCCCTCGGAACGAATACGCCGAGGACGTAAAAAATCAAAATCGAGTCCCTTAGAAAGCACTTGGAGTAATTTTTCCTTAGCACCCTCTGTCAACGGAGCGTTTTCATCAGGAAAACGCGACGATTGCAGAGGGCCTAGTGCTTCTTAGGGACTCGATTTTAGATTTTTTCGCCGCAGGGCGTACTGAGTTCAGAGGGCCACCCGCCACGGAAATGCCGAAACGGAGGTGGCAGGCCGTCATCTCCGGCAAGGTCGTCTCACCGGGGCGGTCGAGTAACGGTGCCCAGGTCGCCTCGCACTATTTTCATCAGGCCGCCTTCCAAGGGCGGGGCTCAGATCACGCGGAACTTGTAGCCGATGCCCCAGACGGTGGAAATCTCCCAGTCAGGATTGCCGTGCAGCTTTTCGCGGAGACGCTTGATATGGACATCCACGGTGCGGGAATCTCCGGCGAATTCATAGCCCCAGATATGGTCGAGAAGCTGCTCTCTCGTGAAGACCTGGTTCGGTGACGCCGCCAGGAAGTAGAGAAGCTCGAGCTCCTTCGGCGGCATTTCCACCACCTGCCCGTTGTAATAGACCGCATAATTCGTTTTATTGATGATGAGATCCTTGTACTCGAGATAGTCGCCATTCCGATAGGCATCGAGCCCATCGCCCATGTGCGCCCGGGCATCGGCACCGCCACGGTGCATCTGTCCCGTCTGACCATTGTAGGTATAGAGCTCGCCGGAGCCACTGTCCCCCTCCGCATAGGCGGTAAAGGTGAGGCTTTCGTCTCCGGTGGAGAGCGGAGAGCTCTCGACAAGTCCGGATGGGACCTTTGCCTGCTGCTGAGAGAGCGCAGCATCAACGGCCGCCGTGACTTGGGCATCGGCCTGCTGGTAGCGGCGAAGGACGGCCTTTACGCGTGCCACCAGCTCCTTGGATTCGAACGGCTTCACCATGTAATCATCGGCACCGAGCTCGAGGCCCAGCACCTTGTCGAAGGTTTCGCCCTTTGCGGACAGCATGATGACGGGTACCTGGGAGCTGGCGCGCAGGCGACGGCACACCTCATAGCCATCAATGCCCGGGAGCATCAGGTCCAGAATTACAAGATTCGGCTGATATTCCGGAAAGATCTTCAGCGCCTCCTCACCATCCTCGGCGCAGCGCGTATCAAACATTTCCTTCTCGAGGTAGAGCGAGATCAGCTCCGAGATCGAAGCGTCATCATCAACAATGAGGATTTTCTGTTTCTCCGCCATCGCGGGTCCTCCTTTCACTGCTTTACAGAGCCTGCGGCGCCGAAGCATGGCCTCGATCGTCCGTGCCCTGGATCTTCAGGAAGCCACAACCATCCGGCAGGGGGTCGCAGCATTATTTCTTAAAGGTCACAATCGTGACACCATCCTGGCCCTCACCGAACTCACCGAGACGGAAGGAATCCACGTACTTCAGCTTCTTCAGCTGGGCATGCACGGCCTTTCGAAGGACACCCGTGCCACGACCATGGACGATACGTGCCTGTGGCAGATGCGCGAGGTAAGCGTCATCCAGGTACTTCTGAAGCTCTGGAATCGCTTCGGCGGTGGTCTGTCCAATCAGATTGATCTCCGGCGAGATACTCAGAGTCTTCTGCATGCGGATATTTCCGGCATGCGACTTTTTCCCCTTCTTTCCCGGTTCGATGCCAGGGCCGGAGACCTTGCCACTGTCCACCAGCTCGATATCCCGTACCGATACCTGCGTACGGATGATGCCGGCCGTGACGTACAGCTTTCCATTTCGATCCGGCAGGGTCGAGACGGTCGCGTTCAGATTCATGGAGGCGACATGGACGGTATCGCCGATGCGAATGCTCTTCGCAGATACCGGCTGGGACGGCCCCTTCACCTTCTGTCCGGCGGAGAGGCTGGCCTGTGTTTCCCGGAGCTTCTTATTCAGGGTGGAACGGGTCTGGTCGGCCTCGAAGACCGCGGCACCGTTCTGCTCCTGCTTCCGTAATTCCTTGACAATGCTGTCGGCCGTTTCCTTCGCGTCGGCGAGAATCTGGGCGGCCTCCTCTCGTGCCTTCTGGAGAATCTTGTCACGGCCCTTTTCAACGCCGCGGGAGTTTTCCCGTGCGCGCCGCTTGTACTCCTCGATTTCCGCCTTATAGCGGGCGATTTCCTCTCGCTCCCGTTCCACGGTCACGCGGCTCTCCTCGAGGCTCGCGATGACATCCTCAAACTTGACATCCTCGTTTTCGAGACGGCTCTTTGCATCGTCGATGATGTAGGATGGCAGGCCCAGCTTCTGTGAGATGGCGAAGGCATTGGACTTGCCTGGTACACCGATGAGCAGTCGATAGGTCGGACTCAGGGTGTTGACATCGAACTCGCAGCTTGCATTTTCCACACCGTCTGTGGAGAGGGCATAAACCTTGATCTCCGCATAGTGTGTGGTGGCGACCGTCCGGGTCTTCATGTTATGCAGGAAGTTCAGAATCGCCATTGCGAGGGCAGCACCCTCGGTCGGATCGGTTCCAGCGCCGAGCTCATCGAAGAGGCAGAGGCTGTGGCTGTCGGCCTCACGCAGGATACGGACGGTGTTCGTCATATGCGCGGAGAAGGTGGACAGGTTCTGCTCGATGGACTGCTCATCCCCGATATCGGCGAAGATTTCCTCGAAGACGCCGAGCTCGGAGCCCTCGGCTGCCGGGATGAAGAGTCCCGACTGGCCCATGAGCTGGAAAAGGCCGATGGTCTTCAGGCAGACGGTTTTACCACCGGTATTCGGTCCGGTGATGACGAGAAGATCAAATTCCTTCCCGAGGTAGACCGTGATGGGAACCACCTTCTTCGGATCGATCAGCGGATGACGGCCCTGCAGGATGCTGATGTAGTACTGATCGTTCAGCACCGGACGGGTTGCGCGCATCGCGGCGGCGAGCTTCGCCTTCGCAAACACGAAGTCGAGATGGGCGAGAATGTCGATATCCTGACGAATCTGCGCTGTATACGGCATGAGGGAACCGGAGAGGGTCTCCAGGACCTTCTCGATCTCCTTCTTTTCGTCGGCCTCCAGCTCGCGGATGTCATTGTTCAGCTTCACGATGCTCATTGGCTCGATGAAAAGCGTGGATCCCGTCGCACTCTGATCGTGGACCATTCCTGGGAAGCTGGACTTGTACTCGGCCTTCACCGGGAGACAGTAGCGGCCATCGCGCATGGTAATGACGGCATCCTGCAGAAGTGCACGGCTGCCATTCAGAATGCCATTCAGCGTGGTATGGATGCGTTCCTCCAGGACGTGCTTTTTCTTTCGCACGCTGAAAAGCCCGGCGCTTGCGTCATCGGCGATCTCATCCTCGGAGAGAATGCAGCGGACGATTTCCTTATTTACAGGGGAGAGCGGTTCAATGTCTCGAAAATACGAGGACAGTGCATCGTCTGCACTCTCCTCCCGGAGCTTCTCTGGATCCGGCTGATTCTTCGTATAGTGGGCATTTAATCGCACGGCTCTCGGTACCGGCTTCGGCGCCTCTGGGCTCTTCTCGCTGTCCCGGGCATAGGCCTTCGCGCGTCCAGCCACGGTCAGCACGCCGCTGATGGATAGAAGCTCCGCAGCGGAGAGGGAGGCGGCGATTTCCAGTCGCTTCAGGCTGTCGCGGACATCCTTCACCCCGGAAAAGGAAAGTGTGCCATAGAGGCCGATGCGCAGAAGTGCCGCATCGGTTTCCGCAAGGTTTCGATTGATTTCTTCGAGATTCGTCGATGGAAGCAGGGCCTCTACGAGCTTTCGTCCCTCCTGGGAGCTCGCGCAGTCCGAGAGACGATCCTTGATTTTATTAAATTCGAGTGTATGTAATACTTTTTCATTCATAGCTATCAGTATAGCACAGGAACGCAAATTTCTTGCGTGAAAATATCATCATGGGTATAATTGCCGTATGGCAGAAAAAGACTTTATTAAAGAGAATATCGTGGGTCGGAAGGAGGACTGGCGGAAGCGCACGAAGCACTATGCACGTGTGATGATTTCTGCGCTTCTTTTCGGCTCTGTGAGTGCAGCGGCCTTCGCCGGGCTGGAGCCGAAGCTCAGAGAGCATTTCTACCCGCTTGAAACAGAGGCAGTCGTGCTGGAAACCGAGGAGCTCCCGTCGGAGAGTGATGCTCTGGCCGAGTCCGGAGAGAGTGAAGGCGGAACGTCGGCGGTGGAGGGTGCAGCGTCCTCCGGCGACGCGTCGACAGCGAGCAGTGAAGCGGAGACCTCCGTGGCGGAGACGGCTGCCGTCGAGGAAACGACGCCCGTGGAGGACCTCGTGGAGCAGGCCATGGACGCGCACGTCTACCGAGTGGAGGATGTGGAGAACCTGAATCTCGCGCTCCGACATGTGGCCTCCGAGGCGGAGCAGAGCCTTGTGGAGGTGGAGAGCCGGGATACGAGCACCGACATGTTCGGGCTCGAGGTGGCGTCCGGCCATCAGGCGGCCGGTATTCTCATTGCCCGAACCGGGGATGAGCTTCTCGTACTGACCTCTTCGGACATCCTTCAGGACGGTGCCTCGATCAGTGTGAAGATCGGGGGCGTGTCCTATGCGGCCGAGCTGAAGGCGAAGGATGAGGCGGATGGCATCGCGGTCGTTTCCATTGCCCAGCATACCCTGAGTGCGAAGGATCGACATGAGCTTCGGACCGTGACGATCGGCAATGCTGGTCGCCTGCAGCGTGGGGACCTTCTTCTTGCGGTCGGTGCACCCGATGGGAGCTTCCCATCCTGTACGACCGGAATCCTTTCGTCCGTGACGTATAATACCTCGTACATCGATGGCAGCATTGCCGCCATGCAGGCGGATCTTCATGCAGAAGCGAAAAGCGGCACCTTCGTGCTGAATACGAAGGGCGAGCTCATCGGCTGGGTCAGCAGCCACCTCGGTGACACGGTGGAGGGGTATCAGCGGATTGCGGTGGTGACGGATTTCCTCGCACAGATTCAGAAGCTGTCGAATGGCGCCTCCTACCCGTACCTCGGCTTCCATGCACAGGAGGTGAACGACGAGATGGGGCGCGCGGGACTGCCGAAGGGCCTCTATATCAAGGAATGCGAGAAGAACTCACCGGCGTACAATGCCGGCATCCAGAGTGGCGATGTGCTCACGCGCATTGAGGACACGGAGATCACGAACATGCCGGAATTCCGAAAGGTGCTTGGCACGCTGGAAGCGGGCGATGAGATCCGGGTGACGGTGCAGCGGCAGCGTGGCGTGGAGTACAGCGAGGTGGAATATAAGGTGACGGTGGGAGCGCGCTGATGAGAAAGCTGCCGATCCGAAAGCCTGCGCTCCAAAGTGGAGACGGTATTCGATCTGGGCGACGGACGGATCCTCATCGGCCGGATCCGGAAACGTTGCACCTTGCTTCTTCATGTGCTAGTATGGGCGGAAGTGACGCGGCTCCATGGACGCGCCGCCCGGACGCTTCGGCGAGCGCGTGAAGAGGACCGGTGAGAACACGCCGGTGAAAGGCCTTCGCGCGAAGGAAACATTGACAGCAGGTACAGCTTCCCATGGATTAGAAAGAAAAGAAAATGGAATTTAACGAGTTTTTCAGAGAACAGAATGCATCGGCCCCGAAGGGCGGGATGCGCTTTATCGAGAGCTTTTATGACGGCATGCGGGTCGCAGATACCTACCTTGTGAAGACGAAGAACGCCGCCACGACGAAGAATGGCAAGGAATACCTGAACGTCACGCTTCAGGATCGGACCGGACAGGTGGATGCGAAGGTCTGGGAGCCGAACTCGCCGGGCATTTCAGACTTCGATGTGCTCGACTATGTCTATGTCGAGGGCAATGTCTCCGTCTATAATGGCAGCAATCAGCTCAGCATTCAGCGACTCCGGGTGGCGAAGGAGGGCTCCTACGACCCGAAGAATTATCTTCCGGTATCGGGACGCCCGATCGAGGAGATGGATCAGGAGCTGCAGCAGATGATCAAATCGGTGAAGAATCCGTACCTGAATCGCCTGCTGAACATGATTTTTCTTGAGAATGAAGGCTTCCATAAGGAGTTTTTACAGCACTCCGCTGCGAAGTCCGTGCATCATGGCTATGTCGGTGGACTTGCGGAGCATACGCTGTCGGTGGCGGCCATCTGTGATTACTTCGCAAAGCATTATCCAGACCTCCATCGGGATCTTCTCGTCACGGCCGCGCTCTGCCACGACATCGGAAAGGTGCAGGAGCTGACCGCGTTCCCACGGAACGACTACAGCGACGTCGGACAGCTGATTGGTCACATCGTGATCGGCTATCAGAACGTCATCAATACCGCAAAGAAGATTCCGGATTTCCCGGAGACCCTCGCTGCGGAGCTGGGACATTGCATCCTCGCACACCACGGTGAGCTGGAGTATGGCTCTCCGAAGAAGCCGGCGCTCATGGAGGCCATGGCGCTGTCCTTCGCAGACAATGTCGATGCGAAGCTCGAAACGATGCGCGAGGCAATCGCCGCAGCAGGTAAGGGCGGCAAGGCCCCGGATGCGAACGGCTGGCTCGGCTTTAACCGCCTCATTGATTCGAATCTTCGAAAGACCAGTGATTTTTCTTAAAATAAGATACCTTCCTGTGAAGGAACTTCAGAGAGCTGTCGCACACGCTGCGGCAGCTCTTTTCTGTGCAGGGCCTTCTTGCCTAGAACTCCCCGGGCCATGCGGCAGCTTTTTTCCATGCGCCCTGTAATTTTCCTGTAAAAAGTAAATTATGAATTGATTTAAAGTTTAGTTATAGTATAATGAACCTCGGCTTTAAAAGTTTAGTAATAGAATATCGGAAGTTTAGCAAAAAGCAGTGCACATGAGGATGAAAGCAGGGAGCTCTGAAGAGGAACGAAGGACAGTATCCTAGGACACTGCAAGAGGAAGCATGCATGGAAACAGAACAGGTGAACGTCGAAATCGGACGGAAAATTAAAAACCTCCGGAACAGGAACGGGCTCACGCAGCAGGAGCTTGCGGACCGGACGGAGCTCACGAAGGGCTTTATCTCTCAGCTGGAGCGCGGACAGGTCTCCCCTTCCGTCGTGACGCTGATGGATCTGATCGAGTGTCTCGGGACGACGCCAGGAGAGTTTTTTAAGGCCTCGTCGCAGGAGCAGATCGTCTTTACCTCGGCAGACTGCTTCGAGAAGGTGGATGAGCAGGGAAACTGTCGCAAATGGCTGGTGCCGACGGCACAGAAGTTCGAGATGGAGCCGCTGCTCGTGACATTGGCCCCACATCAGGCACTCGAAGAGGACAAGCCGCATACGGGAGAAGAATTCGGCTATGTCATAAGTGGAAAAATCAAGGTACATTTCGGTGATGAGGTTTACACGGTGAAGGCCGGGGAGAGCTTCTACTACCGTACGACACAGGTCCACTGGATCTCGAATCCGAGCGCGAAGCCGGCGAAGTATCTGTGGATCAGCACACCGCCAGAGTTTTAATGGGAAGCAGGAAGGGAAAAACTATGGGTAATGAAACAATGAAAAGCGAGAATATCATTGAGCTCCGACATGTGATGCGGCAGTACGACGACAATGGCTTCATCGCCGTCCACGATTTTAACCTGGAGGTGAAGCGCGGTGAATTCGTGACCTTCCTGGGCCCGTCTGGCTGTGGGAAGACGACGACCCTTCGTATGATTGCAGGCTTCGATATCCCGACCTCGGGCGAGATTCTTCTGAATGGAAAATCCATCACCTCGCTGCCGCCGTACGAGCGACCGATCAATACGGTGTTCCAGCGCTATGCGCTCTTTCCACATATGAACATCTACGATAACATTGCCTTCGGCCTTCGACAGAAGAAGGAGCCGAAGGACGTGATCGACCGGAAGGTGAAGCGGATGCTGAGCCTCGTGGACCTCGAGGGCTTCGAGGACCGAAGTGTGGCGACCCTTTCCGGTGGCCAGCAGCAGCGTATCGCCATCGCACGTGCACTCGTCAATGAGCCGGAAATTCTGCTCCTCGATGAGCCGCTCGGTGCGCTCGACCTCAAGATGAGGCAGGAGATGCAGATCGAGCTGAAGGCCATGCATGATAAGCTCGGCATCACCTTCATTTACGTTACGCATGACCAGGAGGAGGCACTCACCATGTCCGATAAGATCGTGGTCATGAGTGAGGGGGAGATCCAGCAGATCGGTACACCAGAGGACATCTACAACGAGCCGAAGAATGCCTTCGTTGCGGACTTCATCGGCGAGAGCAACATCTTCAGCGGGATCATGACGGGCAAGCTGACGACGCGCTTCTGTGGCGGGGAGTTTACCTGTGTCGATGATGTACCAGAGGGTACGCACATTACGGCGGTTGTGCGTCCGGAGGATGTGGAGCTGACCCGCCCGGAGAACGGCACCATTCGTGGCGTCGTGACCGCGGTCATCTTCAAGGGCATGCACTACGAGATCACGATCCAGTCCGGAAAGAACGAGATCGTGGCACGCTCTACGAAGGCGGCCAATGTCGGCGACCGCGTCGGCATCTGTCTGGAGCCGGATGGCATTCACATCATGATCGCTGAGGATCATACCAATACCTTCCAGGTGGACATCAACAAGGACTACCGTCTCGAGTACAACGGCCAGCTTCTGCATGCGAGCCTGACGAAGCTCATCAAGGGCGGAAAGCGGCAGGAGGATGGCACCATCCTCGATGCGAACGGTGAAATCATTGATACCGGACGCATTCGTGTCATGGCGTCTATCCAGCCGGAGGATATCGAGCTGACCGACAATCAGGAGGAGGGCCTCATCCAGGGCAACATCAGTAACCTGATCTACCAGGGCTCCCACTACCTGTACATCATTCATACGGAGCTCGAGCAGGATTTCGCGGTTTACGATGAGGATCTCTGGAACATGGGCGACCGTGTCGGTCTCATCATGCCGACCGAGAAGATGAGCTTTACCATTAAGAAGTAGAAAGGAGCAGAGCTATGCATTTTTCCAGAAAAAATCTGGGTATTCCCTATGTGCTCTTTTTGATTCTGTTCGTCATTGCTCCGCTCGCGGTGCTGTTCTACTATGCGTTTACGAACGGCTCCGGACAGTTTACGATGATGAATTTCATCGGCTTCTTTACGAATCCGAATACCGTCGGCACCCTGTTCTACAGTCTCGCGATTGCAACGGTCACTACCATCGTCTGTGTACTGCTGGCGTATCCGCTCGCGTACATCCTTGCGACCAGTCACTTCCGTGCGAAGTCGGTCGTCGTGATGCTTTTCGTGATGCCGATGTGGATCAACTTTTCACTTCGAATCACGGCACTGAAGGAGGTGCTGACCTTCCTCGAGGGAAACCTTGCGATGCATCCCTTCTTAAATGCGGTGATCGGTATGAGCTATGACTTCCTGCCGTTCATGATCCTTCCGATCTATACGACGATTTCACGACTCGACCGCTCGCTTCTCGAGGCCGCGGCGGATCTCGGGGCCAATGAGCAGGTCGCCTTCTGGAAGGTGACCCTCCCGCTGTCGATGCCGGGCGTCATCAGCGGCATTTCCATGGTATTTCTCCCGGCGATGACGAACTATGTGGTCCTTGATATGCTGTACAACAGCACCTATATCATGGGATCGCTGATTGGAAGCTATTTCTCCGCCTACAACTGGCATGGAGGATCGATGATCGCCCTGATCCTGCTTGGCTTTATCTGCCTGTTCACCCTGCTTACGGGAACCGGAGAGGAGGATCATCGGAGAGGAGGCTCAGTACTGTAATGAAAAAGCTTTGGAAATCTGTATTTTTTGTTGTGATGCTGCTCCTTCTGTATCTTCCGATTCTGATTCTCGCGGTGTACAGCTTTACAGACGCCACGATGATCGGAAAGGTCGGCGGCTTCTCCCTTCAGAACTATGTGACGCTCTTCACGACGGAGGAGCTTCGCTCGATGATTCTCGGCACGCTGACGCTGGCCGTGGTTTCCGCCCTGCTCGCGACGATTCTCGGAAGTCTTGGGGCACTCGGTGCCTTTTACTCGAAGGAACGCACGAAGACCGCAATCTCCACGATCAACCAGATTCCGGTTATCAATGCCGACGTCGTGACGGGCTTCTCCATCTGCGTACTGCTGGTGGTCGTGATGAAGATCAGTAAGGACACCTACATCCCGCTGCTGGTGGGCCATGTGGCCCTGAGTGCCCCCTTCGTGTTTCTGAATGTCATGCCGAAGATCCAGCAGATGGATTCGAGCCTCTATGAGGCCGCGCTCGATCTCGGCGCAACACCCTTCCGTGCACTGCAGCAGGTGGTGATTCCACAGATTCTGTCGGGCATCGTGTCCGGCTTCGGTCTCGCCATCACCCTGTCACTCGATGACTACTTCATCGCAACCTATACGAAGCCGGCGATGTTCGATACCATCAGTACCTACGTCGTGAATGCGACGAAGGGCTCCCAGACCACCATTAAGACTGCACTCTGGGCGCTGTCAACCGTGATTTTTGTCATCGTCATTCTCGTCGTGCTGATTGGAAATTACCGTGCGGCACAGGAGGAAAAGAGAAAGGAGGCGGCCCATGTCTAAGCTGCATTTCGACCGAGTGCGGACACTCCATCGCAGAGGAACGGTCGCTGAATCGGAACGGTCCGGGCGGCGCTGGAAGACGTCGTCCTGCCGGAGAGGACTGGCCCTTTTTGCGGCCACGGGCCTTACGCTCAGTACACTTCTTTCTTCTGCTGGAGGAATCGAAGCACAGGCGGCCACGACCTCGGACGATACCATCACCCTCCGCGTATGCAACTGGGAGGAGTATATCGACCAGGGCGGGTGGAGCGATGATGAAGTCATTGACCTGCCAAGCGGGGATATCATCGGAAAAAACTCAATGGTGACCGATTTCGAAAACTGGTATCAGGAGACCTACGGTCAGAAGGTCAAGGTGGAGTACTCGACCTTCGGTACGAACGAGGACCTTTACAATATGCTGACGCTCGGTGACACCTATGATCTCGTGTGTCCGTCCGAGTACATGTTCATGAAGCTCATCCATGAGGGCAAGGTACAGCCGCTTTCCGACCATTTCTTCGATGAGACCGATGAGCATAACTACTATATCAAGGGCGTGTCACCATATCTTCGGAAGATTTTCGAGGATCATGACATGGATGGGGAGCCGTGGAGCCACTATGCCGCCGGGTATATGTGGGGCATTACAGGCATCGTCTATAACCCGGCGCTCATGACACGAGAGGAGGCGTCCACCTGGGCGGTGCTCGCGGATCCGGCCTATCGGAAGCGCGTGACGATCAAGGACAGCGTACGGGAGGCCTACTTCATCGCGATGAGCGTGCTGCACCACGATATGCTGACGAGTCCGGAATTTCAGTCGGATCCGGAGTATCATCAGAAGCTGGAGGAGGCGCAGAACGATGCTTCACCGGAAATGATCGCGCGTGTGCAGGACTGGCTTCAGGATGTGAAGGACAATGTCTACAGCTTCGAGGTGGATTCCGGAAAGGCCGACATGGTCACCGGCAAGGTCATCGCGAATGATCAGTGGTCCGGCGATGCTGTGTATACGATGGATCAGGCGGATGAGGATGACTGCAAGCTCGAGTTTGTGGTGCCGGAGGAGGCATCGAACATCTACTTCGATGGCTGGGTGATGCTGAAGAACGGTATCCAGGATGACCCGAAGAAGCAGCAGGCGGCGGAGGCCTGGATCAACTTCCTGTCCCGTCCGGACAATGCGATCCGAAACATGTACTACATCGGCTATACCTCCTTCGTGGCAGGCGGCGAGGACCCGCGCATTCTCGAGTACCTTGACTGGAATTACGGCGCCGAGGAGGGCGAGGAGGATACCGTACCGTACGATGTCACCTACTTCTTCACCGGAGAGGAAGAAACGAATCCGGATTATGTGCTCACCGTGCCGGAGGAGCAGACCCGCCGACAGCTGGGGGCGCAGTACCCAAGCACGGAGGATATCCGTCGGACGAGTATCATGACCTATCTCGATCCGGAGCAGAATCAGGCCATTAATAACATGTGGGTCAATGTGCGCTGCTACAATGTCGAGCACATGCCGTGGTGGGGCTGGACGCTCGTTGTACTGGCTGCAGGTGGTCTCGTGTGGATGATTATTCTGAAGCTTCGTCACTGGAAGACAGAGGAATGATCGATCCGGAGAGGTCGATGCAGAGGTGACTTTGCCATTCTCTACCTGTAAAATGGAAGATGAAAATCTAAAACTGTAGTAGAATGAAGAAGCAGGTGCAGGTGCACCTGCTTCATGAAGTATAAGGGGAAATCGTTCCTCTGTAAGAAACATCATCGGAAAACATACATCCGCAGTGGCGGGTGATCAGAAATGAAATGGCGCTGGTGCGCGAAGGGATCTATGGAAAAAAATCAACAGTTTCAAGTGAGCATTACAGATTGTTCGAGTGAAGGACTCGGCATCGGAAAGACCGATGGGCAGTTCGTCTGGTTTATCAAGGACACCGTCATTGGCGATGAGGTGATCGCCGCGGCGACCAAGGTGAAGAAGCATTACGGCTTTGCACGTCTCGTGAAGCTCGTGACACCGAGCCCGGCGCGACAGGAGGCTCCATGCCCGATCGCCCGTCCGTGTGGGGGATGTCAGCTGCAGCAGATGCGCTATGAGGATCAGCTGAAGTTTAAGCAGGAGAAGGTTTACAATAACCTGCTTCGCATCGGAGAGGTTCCAGCTGCACTGCTCGATGAGGTTTTCCAGCCGATTGTCGGAATGGAAAGTCCGTTCCGTTATCGGAATAAGGCCCAGTATCCCATCCGTCGAGATAAGGGTGGAAAAATCATCGCTGGCTTCTATGCAGGACGCACGCATGACGTCATTGCCTGTGAGGACTGCCTGCTCGGTGTGGAAGAAAATCAGCAGCTTCTGAAGGCGATTCTCTCCTGGATGGAAGAATATGATATCGATCCATACGATGAGAAGAGCGGAAAAGGCCTCGTACGGCATGTGCTCTGCCGAAAGGGCTTCCACTCCGGGCAGCACATGGTCTGCCTCGTCATCAATGGCACGAGCCTTCCACATGCCGATGCGCTGGTGGAGAAGCTCTGTGGGAAGGGTGGACAAGTGGATGCAGAAATGATCGGAATCCAGAGCGCTGTGCACGGATTGGATGAAAAGGACGAGAACACGTCACTTTCTGCATGCCCACATGTGGACAAAGCAGATGCAGATACGCAGAGTTTTCATGAAAGGCAGGATGCAAAACATTCTACGCTTGATTGTCCGCATGTGGACAGCCTGAGCTTTTCTGTGAATATGGAAAACACCAATGTCATTATGGGCACGAAGCTTGTAAACCTGTATGGACCAGGCTACATCGAGGATGCCATTGGCGCTGTCCGTTTTCATATCTCCCCGCTCAGCTTCTATCAGGTGAATCCAGTGCAGACCGAAAAAATGTATGGTGCCGCGCTGGAATTCGCGGATCTTCAGGGCACAGAAAATGTCTGGGATCTCTACTGTGGCATCGGTACGATTTCGCTGTTTCTAAGTCAGAAGGCGAAGCATGTCTATGGAGTGGAAATTATCCCGGAGGCCATCGAGGATGCACGCCAGAATGCAGCACTCAACGGCATCACGAATGCAGATTTCTATGTCGGTGCGGCTGAGGAAGTGCTTCCGGCATGGTATGAAGCCCATCCGGACGAACGCATTGACGTCGTCTGTGTGGATCCGCCACGAAAGGGCTGCGATGAGAAGGCCCTTGCGACCATCGTCGAAATGGCTCCAGACAAACTCGTGTATGTGAGCTGCGACTCCGCCACCCTTGCCCGCGATGTGAAGTACCTCCGCGCCGCCGGATATGAGCTCCGCCACGTCCGCCCCGTGGATAACTTCCCGGAAACGGTACATGTCGAGACGGTTGTGTTACTGCAAAAGGTGAACTAGTCAAAGTCCTTGAATTTACGCACTTTTACGAGCATTTCACGTTCGATAAGACCGATTGGTCTGACCGTGGAAAGCATCTGAAAAAGTATATTCGTGTCATTTTGACATTTTGGGGGATGGCAAGAAATACAGAGACTGAACTGTGGTGCCAGATTACATCAGTTCTTCAAGAA
>ERZ808240.1204-NODE-1204-length-32707-cov-4.780258_pt1 | contig 32707 bp, 37 predicted proteins | sample MGYA00521084_ERZ808240 | MGnify/ENA primary metagenome ERZ808240 (study PRJEB31516, sample SAMN03275571) | gut metagenome | biome: mammalia-associated habitat; material: feces | host: Papio cynocephalus | place: Kenya | collected 2012-08-06 ... | reverse complement strand
TTTCCAGAGTCTGCAATTGCAATTTTATCTACTTTTATAAAAAAGATATTAAATAGTAAGAAGTTATTGAAAAAAAGAGTTAAAACATATACAATGTTAATAACAGTATTTGGTAAATATTAACAAAAAGAACCTGCCGAATCGATCGACCGGGTTCTAAAATATCAGATAGGAGGTCAGTAATGGACAGAAAGGATTTGGAAGCAAAGGTTTTACAGGCTGTAGCTTGTGTTATGCCGGAGATCGACATCAGCAAGATTGACATGACAGCCGAATTGACAAAAGAATATGGGGTTAATTCTGTATCAATTATTCAGTTGATCGTAGAACTTGAAAAAGATTTTAATATTGAGTTTCAGGATTCAGAACTCGCATTGGGCTTGTATTATGATATGAATGATGTGGTTGCCGCTGTTGCAGCCAAGTTGAACTAGAGAAGATAAGGGAGGTATAATCATGAGCAATAAAAAGATATTGCCGGTCAGCTACCCGATGATTACATCATGGCAGTGGCATGCAACATTATTCTCAATTCTGGGGGATGACGAAAAGGCTAAGAACTGGATCTTCAGTAATTATATCCAGCTTAGATGTTATAATATTGAGGAGATTTTCACAGGGGATGAGATGCTTCTGGCAGATATGATGCCGGGAAGCAGTTCTTTGAAGGAGTGTCCATATCTTCTGTTCTCACTGATGACAAAGGAACAGGTAGAGAGCTACTGTGGAGATATCATTAACTTCATTATCAAAACGATCGACCTGAATGGATATGTCTATGGTGTATTTGACGAGGCAAAGATCCTGTGCGATTCCGGTGCAGATTACAAATTCCCACATGAATTATTTATCTTTGGATATGACAAGGATAAGGAAGAATTCCATGTAGGCGATTTCACATTTGGTGAGCATTATTCATATTCAACTGTATCCTTTGAGGATGTTAAGAGAGGTTACGAGATCATAACTGCATCTGAGGATCATATGTTTAAGGATGATTATAAGGGCAGACGTGGTTTATATGTGATCCAGAAGAATACCGAAGAAATGTATTATGATCTGGATGTGGCATATATCAAGGATACATTGGTTGAATATCTGGAAGCAAAGGATTCCAAGAATCATTTCCGTATGATGAGAAACCGTTTCTCAGATACAGTATTCGGTGTAAATGTATACGATGCAGTATACAAACAGATCGAAAAGCAACTGTCAGGAGATGAACCTGATTTTGATATCCGTGCACTTCACCTGTTATACGATCATAAGGTTCTGATGAATGAACGTCTGAAGTATATGATGGCAAAAGGTGTGCTGGATTATGATAATGAGATCCTTGACGAGTACATGGAGGTTGTCAACAATATGCTGACAGCAAGAAACCTTCTGATCAAGACATCCATCACAGGAAATGTGAACTGCCTTGACCGTTTCGAGAAGTATATCATGACAGCAAAGGACAAAGAGATTGAGGTCCTCAACAAGGTTGTCGAGAGACTTTAAAACAGCGGACGAAAACACCACGGTGTAATTTTAAGTGACGAACTCAGGCTGGGCTTATATCTATTATTACGCAAAATATATACGAAGGTCTTTGAACTAAAAATGAAAGGGTGACATCACCTATTATTACGCAAGTCGTTTGCACTCTATCCTCATCGCAGCGGTACATAAGGTTGCAAAATACGCAACCTAAGTACCGGCGTTCGGACAGGCTTGCTTCATAATAGTAATGCCACCCTTTCTTTTAGTTCAAAGTTCTAATATCCGATAAATTTTGCCTGATAACAGGTATAGCCCAGCCTGAGTTCTGTTCCTTGAAATGTATATACCGTGGTGTTTTCTGTCTGTGGCTGAATTATAGCCTGTTATTTCATAATAGTGAATAGCCGGCTTTCCGGGATTAATTCAGCGTCTGATCCAGATATATATGAATCAAATAAATAGCAAACCAGATACAGAGCAGACAATGCAGTCATTGTATTCTTTAAATTGGCTTTTTCATAATTGTATTTTCCGCCTGAATTGATTTCCGTCCGGTTGTGCTTAACGAGATTATAATCTTTCCACCAGCCGTCCGTTTCATTCTCTGTGAAATTTGTAAAAGGAACAAAATTTATTTCGCATATGTCTGCTTTAGTGGAAATTCTCATGTTGTGTAAATTTTTATATTTGTAAAGCAGCATATCTAATTTGAGTGGAAAGCTTTTAGGTAAAGCCTTTTCTATAAAAAGATCCTTTTTAATAATTTCATCAAATTTTAAGACCAGTGAGTCAAGCTCGCTACATGCCATCATAAATATTTTCGCAAAGTTATTGGAAAAGCATCCATAGTTTTTACTGTCAATGGTTACATAATCATCCATTTTCAGGAGATCTTTTTCTAATGAGAGATACTGTTTCCAATATAATTTTAAAAAATCTTTATGTAACATTATTTATCCTCCTTTCTGAATTTAATTTTTATGCTATGAATGATATCATAATTCAGGGATAAAAAATAGCCGGCTGTCTGCAACAGATATTTTCATGAAGCAAGCCTGTTCGAATGTCGGTTCTTAGCGATCCACGAAAGTGGGAGCTTAGCACCGTTACATGAGAATAGAGCGAGAGCGTCTTGCGGAATGAAAAGTATCTGTTGCAGACAGCCGGCTATTTTTTTCGTCCGGTTATTTCACTATATGGATCTCAGAAGGCTGATAGTAGAAGCTGCCGGTTGCAATATAGCGGGTGCGGTAGTCGGGATCTGTGGTTTCTGCGTCATCGTCTGCATGAGCAAGAACGTCGTAGGATACGATGCCTTTGGTGGACACTTCCTTTATGAGCAGGTAGGCGGCACCTTTTAAGGATATCGGTTCATCGGTGAGGGTGGCTGCTTTGTGTGTGTCACTCCAGAGTACGGTATTGTCATCGGACATACCATAGAAGGTGTAGCTGTCAACGGGATCGGAAATGGATCGTATCGTAAGGGAGACCGTATTCGTTGTAGTGGCATTGGAACAGGTGTCCCATTCTGTGTAGCTTTCGGAGATGGTCTGGGTTGTTGATTCGCCTTCATTCATAATAGAGACAGGAGAACCTGATGTTATAAAGAGATCGCCATTTTCTTTCTGATAGATTGGATTCAGATAGATACAATAATGCTCCGAATCATAGGAATAATCTATTTTGTCCGGATCAACATAGAGAGTGCCGGAAAGGGATAAGGAAGTTTCCGCAACATCTTCAGGCGAATATATATAATTGCTGATATTGTTTAGTGTATGGGATGAAGAACCATAGGAGGTAGTAGATGCTCCATCGGAACCGGAAATATTTATAGATGGTTCAGACATTGCGTTGGAGGTAAATGAATAATAAGAACCTCCTTCTTCATCATCTTCTGAGCTGACTATTTTTACAGCGGTAAGATAGCAGCCGGAGATATCAGGGTTATCCGATTTGAAAGTATCTGTTTCCTGATCATATGTGCAGGAAAGCGGTTCTTTCAGATCATCCAACTGTGTTGCTGTACAATAGATACCGACCAGATGATTGGTAACTGCCGATGGGGCTTTTTCTTTCTTTGCAAGCTGACAGCCGGAAAGGACAGTCAGGCCTAAAATGGCCAACATACTTATTGGTAAAAATTTCTTCATTCTTCTTCCTCCTTATCAAGATTTCCGTCAAATGACAGAATATCGCCTACATCACAGTGCAGGTAGTAACATATTTTATTGATGGTGGTAAATCGGACACCCTTTGCCTTTCCGCTTCGCAAAATGGAAAGATTTGCTTCTGTTATGCCGATCTTTTTGCATAATTCTTTAGAAGTCATATCATTTTCTTTTAAGACTTTTTCCAGATTGATCTTAATTGCCATATGAAACCTCCGTGTTAAATGAATGCTTCATTTTCTTCTTCCAGCGTGTGCGCTGTCTCGAATTTCTTTGCAAGGATAAATGCTGTTGCGGTCAGAAGAATCTCTATAATAGGAAGAGATACGGTAAAGTTCGTATCTGAAAGTGACGGAAGCATAAGAAGCTGCAGGATGTTTCGAACAACTTCAAGCACTGCCGTAATGCAGAGGACTCTTACACACAGATGGGAGAGTGCTCCTGCAGCCCGGATCGTCCGATCGGTGAAATGACTGTCTTTCAGGGAACGACACAGCCGGAAGGATGCAATCAATACCCAGATGAATAACAGGGATGGAACCAGATCACAGAGAAATAACAGAATGCGGTCAGGCTGAAATGATCCCATGCTGCCGTTATCAAGCGTGACAGCACCATCTTCTGATGATATGATCTGAGAATACAGGGCAGGATCTGTTTGATTTGCAGAAGTCCATAGTTTTGGGAGTTTTCCGAAACAGATATTAATGATTGATATTATCATTATAAGAATGATGAAAATCTGTGCGATCTTAGCCAGATTGATCTCACTTGCATGCCGGATCATGGCAAGAACCCGGAGAATGATGTAACAGATAAAGATGGACCACAGGGTCGTCGATATTGCCAGATCGATCATAGGTATCGAGTAATGAAAAGAAGTGGTCATAAGTCCCGGGTTGATCATCAGGTAAATGCCGATAAAGAGAGCGGCAGTGCATACAAATAACAGATAGTCTGCGGCAATTTTCTTTTTCTTCAGACAAAGAAGCAGAAATGCGATTGCCGGGAGACAGCAGATAATGATATAAAGTATGATCGCGATACAGTTGCCGGAGCTTCCGGATAATGAAAGCTTTCGGAGCCATACTGCGATCCATTCAAATGGGATTGTAAAAATCTGATTCATGGTTGTATCCTTTCTGATAGCTGTTTCTATCCTAAAATTATCGAAAAACAATAATTACACTTTAAAAATATCAATAAAATTATCGTTTGTCAATAATTTTTCTGATTGAATAGTTGATTCATTTGTATAAGCCTAATATAATATAGAGATTCCAGAGATGATTTATAAAAAGAATATTTGTGAGGCAGATATATGATTTATTCTTATCCGGATTATTATAAAAAGTTTAGATGTATAGCGGACAAATGTCCTGACACCTGTTGTTCTGAATGGCAGATCGTGATCGATGATGATTCACTGGAAGAATATAGAAATTATACCGGTGAATACAGGGAAACGCTGCATCAGAATATACAGTGGGAGGAAGGTGTATTCGGACACAATCAGAAAGGTAAATGTGCATTTTTACGGGATGATGGACTGTGCGACATGTATAAGCATATGGGGAAAGACAGCTTATGCATGACCTGTCGGGAATATCCAAGGCATACAGAAGAATTTGAAAATATAAGAGAAATTTCATTGTCGCTTTCCTGCCCGGAGGTGGCAAGGATATTACTACAGAAGACAGAGCCTGTGACATTTGTCTATGAAGAAGACGATGAGGAAGAAGCATTCGAGGATTTTGATTATTTCCTGTTTTCCAATCTTGAGGATATCCGGGAGGAGATTTTGAAGCTCATACAGAATCGGGAAGAAAGTCTGGAAGCAAGGATCGGAAAAGTATTGCAGATCGGTGCATCTGCGCAGAGACATTATGAGGATGGAGATCTGATTGTCTGGGACGAATGCGAAGATGTGGATAAAGTGTGTGTGGAAGATGAATATGAACTGTTTCAAAAGCATATGAGATTCCTGTCGGAGGATCTGGAACTGCTGTACCCGGACTGGGATGATGTGCTGGTGGAATCTGAGGTGCTTCTGTTTGACCAGGGCGAAACTGATTTCATGGAGAATAAGAAACAATTTCTGGCATGGTGGGCAAACAGCGGCCTTCCGTCACTTGAGATCGTGTTGGAGCAGATCGTTGTTTATTTTATCTCGATCTACCTGTTAGGTGCGGTCTATGATGGGAACATTCTTGGAAAAGTAGATTCTGCTGTGGGGCATGTGACAGTAATCTTCCTGCTGCTTCTTGCCCGATGGATAAAATGCGATGAGAAGCTGGAAATGGCTGATCTGATCGAACTTGTGTACCGATATTCCAGAGAGATCGAACATTCGGATGAAAATCTCGACCGGGTGGAAGAACTGGACTGGTTTGAACGATAAAAGAGATATAAACAGAAACTATAAATCAGGGGACGGAAAATCTGGCCAGACAAGGTATTTTTACAGGAATATAATTTGAATTTCAGTGAATTCTATAGCATACTATAGGATAAAGGCTGCTCACAGGCCGATGGACAGTGATAAAAAGAAAAATGGAGAAGTGAGATGAATATATGTATTTTTGGTGCATCCAGTGATGACATTGATCAGGCATACATGGATGCGGTTTTTAATCTGGGAAAGAAACTGGCAGAGAGAGGCCATACATTGGTATTTGGCGCAGGTGCAAGAGGACTTATGGGCGCTGCCGCCAGAGGGGCAAGTGCTGGAAATGGCGAGATCGTTGGCGTTGCACCGACATTTTTTAATGTGGATGGGATCATTTATGACAAATGTACAGAGCTGATCCGTACAGAGACGATGCGGGAACGGAAACAGATCATGGAGGATCGGAGTGATGCATTTATCATGGTGCCGGGTGGAATCGGAACATTTGAGGAATTCTTTGAGGTGCTGACTTTAAAGCAGCTTGGACGGCACGGCAAGGCGATCATCGTCTATAATCAGGAAGGATTCTTTGACTCCCTGCTTCAGATGATGGACGAATGTGTCGAGAAGGGCTTTATGAACCACGCGACAAATGAGATCTATCAGGTGATGACAGATATAAATGAGATCCTTTCTTATCTGGATGGTTATACACCGGAGGTCGGCAAGGTGTTTAAATTTTAAACTGTATAGTTGAGAATTTGCGGCATGACCGGTATGTTCCGGCAGTGGCAGATAATAGAAAATAGAATGTCCATATTTACAGCATGATCGATTTTGGATACGGGACGATATGGACGCAGGTACAGGAGGAAAAATGGGAGATGCGAATGGGTATACAGTTCACGATCTGGTACGGGATGAGCTGTATAAAAATATGGATGTTGAATATGGAAAATTTACGGCGAGTATGTCACCGGGAGCGGGCAATATCATCGGCGTGCGGATTCCGGTGCTGCGGAAAATGGCGAAGGAGATCGCATCCGTAAACTGGAAGGAATATCTGGATGGTGCAAGAGATGATACCTTTGAAGAAGTCATGTTACAGGGAATCGTGCTTGGCTATGCCAGAGGAAAGATCGATGACATTCTCATATATATGGGACGGTTCATACCGAAGATCGATGACTGGTCGATCTGTGATACCTGTTGTAATACATTTAAGATCGCAAACCAGTATCAGCAGGAAGTATGGGATTTTCTGATGCCATATCTGGACGAGCATGCGGTGATCGGCGGCAAGCCTGCAAATGAGAGAAATCGTGAGTTTGAGCTGCGGTTTGTGGCAGTTATGATGTTGAATTATTATCTGAATGATACCTATATTGATAAGGTGTTATATGCATACGATCATATGAAGAATGATGGCTATTATCTGAAAATGGGTGTTGCATGGGGACTTGCAGAAGCTTATGTAAAGTGCCCGGAGCCGACAAAGGCATTTTTAAATAACAACCATCTGGATGATTTCACATTTAACAAAGCAATCCAGAAGATGCAGGAATCCTTCCGTATCACGCCGAAGGAAAAAGCGGCACTTAAGGCAATGAAGCGGTAACATCCAGAAGATACGGCATAGTAATTCTGCACTTCTGCTGGTTGCTGTATAGATGGCAAAGGAGTTTGATACTCCGCTCTTTGAACAGACGGATCATATCATCATCCGGCTTTGCTCCATGCTCGATCAAATCAACTCCATTTTCGAGAGCAACACGAACGCCCTCCGGAGATTCTACATGAGAAGAGACAAGGTAGCCGTCGGCATGTGCTTTATCGCAGACTGCACGAACCATTTCAGGTGGCATTTTCAGTTCACCCACGGTTCGGATGGTCGTAACACCGCTTAACAGTTCAAGATCGGCGCGATCGTAGATGCGGATGAATAGAAGAAAGGTGTTGTTTGTCAGATGAAGCTTGCATTAGTACAAATGTCAAATTCAGGCATTTCAGAACAGTGTCATGCTTGCTATGTGTAATCGTGTCGGAGCAGAGGATGAGATGCATTTTTCCGGAGAATCGATCGTGGTCGATGCGCACGGAAATGTTCTTGTAAAAGCTGATGATACAGAACAGATCGTATATGTAGACGCAGATTTGTCAACCGTAAAAAAGATACGGGCATCAAAGCCATATACACAGCTCAGACACCCAGAGTTTTATTAGAAATATTAGATGCAAACAAGCGGATAATAAGGATAACATATAGTATTTAGTATTAGTTTATGCAGACTGTTTTGTGTTGCAATGCGCAATACAAAGTGCTATAATTTGAATGAAAGGTGGTGCTTAATATGGCAGGGAAAACAGCAAATGTTACAGCAAGAATACAACCAGATATAAAGGAATCAGCGGAGTCAATTTTAGAAAAATTAGGTATTCCGGTATCGGTTTTTATTGATATGACATATAGACAGGTGATTGCAAGAAATGGGGTTCCTTTTGAATTAAAAATAGAAAAAACTATTGATTCAAGAGATAGTATGAGTGATGAGGATTTTAATACAGTTATGGCAAAAGGACTTGCACAGGCTAAAGCAGATAATTCGAAATTGGCAAAGGAAGTTTTTGCAGATTTAAGAAAGAGAGGTTAGTTTGGCAGATATTTATGAAGTAAGAATTACTGAGCAGGCACAGCACCAAATGAAAGAAATAGTTGATTACATTTCTTATGAATTATTTGCACCAGAGGCAGCCGACAGACTTTTGGATAAAATGGAAAAATGTATTATGAATTTATCTGAATATCCAGAGAGGTATCAATTGTTAGAGGAAGAACCTTGGGGAACTGAAGGAGTACGAAAGATTGTTGTTAATAATTTTCTTGTTTATTATTGGATAAACAGTTCTGAAAAACGAGTTCAGGTGATAGCAGTTATTTATTCTAAAAGAGATCAATTAGAGCAGCTTAGTAATATAGATATGGAAGAAGAATAAGAAACTATTTTATGAGAGAAGACCCCCTGGTAGCAGGAACTACCGGGGGGGTCGTTTTGTGCCGTTACGTGAAAATAGAACGCAAGTGTTTTGCGGAATAATAGGTGTATATACTGGTGGCAGCTCTTTATCGTCAATATATTAAGGATGGTCGGCGATCCTTCCGATGGTATCGGCAAGAATCTCGATCACCTGCTCGGTATTTTCTTCCTTATATTTTAAGAAGGTATGTACGCTTCCCTGAATCAGCAGAGAAATCGTGATATTCTTCTCCAGATTGTCTTTGAATTCCGGGTGCGTGATAAAGATCAGTTCCTTAATGCGGGCTTCCAGTTTGTTGGTGAGCACGCCACAGCTTCTGTCATCATCAGGAAAAAGAATGTTGAACAGATGTCCCTGCGTGATAAATGCGGTACAGAGCAGTCTGGCTGCGGCAGATGGATCTGTGATGATAAGATCCGGATTTGGAATATCTGCAACCAGCGAAGTGATCGCATCATTTTCCAGATATTCTGACAGATCGTAGATATCTTTAAAATGAAGATAAAAGGTCTGCTTGCTGATATTTGCTTTCTGGGTCAGCTCCCGGATCGTAATCTTTTCAAGCGGTTTCGCCGCACGTAATTCTATAAAAGCACTGAAAATGCTGTTCTTGGTTTTCTGTATTCTTAAATCCATTGCAGTCTCCTGATTTACTATTTGTTGACTATGGTCAATAAATTGACGTTATTCAATTATTGGCTATGGTGTCAACATTTGTAATCTCATATAATAAACATGTCTATTTTAATCTATAAATTTACTATAGTCAATAAAGAAACCAAACAGATGATTGCTGCATGGACCGCTTGACCTTACCAACTAGTGGCATTTGAAGCCGCCGGTCCTTAGATGGCGCATATGCGGCATCTTAGTACCGCTGCAGGCATAACTGAGACCTTAGCGAGGCTTAAGCCGAGGTTAGTTCGAAGTTACACAGAGTGGAAACGAGCGGGAGCGTCCACATGTTGGTAAGGTCAAGCGGTCCATGCAGCAATCATCTATTGTACAAATACAAAGGAGAAGGACATGGACATTTACGAATTTTATTCTGGAAGAAGCTTTGATGCATATAGAGAACTGGGGGCGCATGTAAAGAAAGAGGTCACAGGGAAAAAGACGGTTGTCAGTGGTGTGGAATTTGTTACATATGCACCGAATGCACTTGGGGTAAATGTGATCGGTGAATTCAACGACTGGAACGAGACGGTTATGGAACGCTGTTATGACGGTGGCTTTTTCAAGGTATTTATACCGGAAGCAAGACCGGGCATGATGTATAAATATAAGATCTATCACAGAGACGGCAGCTACATGGAGCATTGTGATCCGTATGGATTCGGTATGGAGCTGCGTCCTGCATTTGCATCTATTATCCGGGATATGGATACGTACCGTTTCCACGATGCAAAATGGATGAAGAACCGCAGTGTGTGTCAGGGCAGTCCGCTTAATATCTATGAAGTACATCTGGGTTCCTGGCGGACAAAACCGGTCTTAGATGAACAGGGAAATCCATTGACACCGGAGGAGATCGCGGAGAGCAACCGGGTAGCGGAGAGCTGGTATACCTATAAGGAGATTGCTCCGATGCTTGCAGAATATGTGAAGGAGCAGGGGTATAATTATGTGGAATTCATGCCGCTTTCCGAGCATCCGTCCGATCAATCCTGGGGCTATCAGAATACAGGATTTTTCAGCCCGACATCCAGATATGGAACAGCAGATGAGCTGAAAGAAATGATCGATATTTTACATCAGCATAATATAGGTACGATCCTTGATTTTGTTCCGGTTCATTTTGCACTTGATGGTTACGGACTTGCCAGATACGATGGAACAGCTTTGTATGAATATCCAAGCAACGATGTGGGATACAGTGAGTGGGGAAGCATGAACTTTATCCATTCCAAAGGAGAGGTGCGGAGCTTCTTACAGTCCGCTGCCAATTACTGGCTGTCAGAGTATCATTTTGACGGACTTCGTATGGATGCGATCAGCCGTATCATTTACTGGATGGGAGATGAGAGCCGGGGCGTAAATGATCGGGCGGTTGATTTTATCCGAAATATGAATCAGGGCTTGAAGGACCGTCATCCTTCGATCATCCTGTGTGCCGAAGATTCAACAGACTTCAAGGGAACAACGAAGGAAACAAAATATGGCGGACTGGGCTTTGATTACAAATGGGATATGGGCTGGATGAATGATACGCTGAATTTCTTCCGTACACTTCCGTTTGTCCGTGGCGAGCATTATCATGACCTGACATTCTCGATGATGTATAACTATAACGAACGGTATCTGCTTCCACTGTCACATGATGAGGTTGTACATGGAAAGGCAACGATCATTCAGAAGATGGCGGGTATGTATGAAGAAAAGTTCCCACAGGCAAAGGCATTATATGCTTATATGTATGCGCATCCGGGCAAGAAGCTGAACTTTATGGGAAATGAGATCGGACAGTTTCGTGAGTGGGATGAGAAGCGTGAGCAGGACTGGGATCTTTTAAAATATCCGAATCACGATTCCTTCCATCAGTACATGAAAGCGCTGAATAAGATATATATGAAGGAACCTGCATTATCTGCATGGGATGACGATCCAAATGGATTTGCATGGATACTCTGCGGCAAGGAAAATGATGTTGTGTATATCTTCCAGCGTGAGGCAAATGGAGATAAGGTGATCGTAGTGTTAAATCTGTCGGGACTTGTATATAAAAATTATCACTTTAATTATGGAAATGGTGATACAATGAAAGTGCTGATCAACAGCGACTGGAATAAATTTGGTGGAAGCACGAAAGATACAGAGAAGACGGTCAGGGGCGTAAATGGAGATTTCGGATTTGACCTTCCGGCATTTTCCGGAATTTACCTGAAGCCGGTCGATTAGATGTTCGTGAACTGATATGTAGATGCCTGAATATTTTGATATTATTAATCGGAAACTTCAGACAGAGATATGGTTTTGATCGTTGCAAATATATAGAACATGAGAAGGTGAATATAATGACGATAATAGAGAAGCTTGCAAAGCTGCGTGAGAAAATGCGGGAAACAGGTGTGGATGCTTATGTGATCACAACGGATGACTTTCATGCGTCTGAATATGTGGGGGCGTATTTCAGGGCAAGAGAATATATGTCCGGATTTACAGGTTCTGCGGGAACATTGGTTGTACTTCCGGATACAGCAGCATTATTTACAGATGGGCGGTATTTCATTCAGGCGGAAGCACAGCTTGCGGGCAGTACGATCGAACTGATGAAGAGCGGGCAGCCGGATGTGCCAAAGATCGAGGAATATTTATATGACCATCTGGATCAGAGAATGGTTGTGGGATTTGATGGAAGAACCGTCAGTCTGGATTTTGCTGACAGGATGCTTAAAAAACTGGAAGATAAAAAGATTACATTAAATGGCGATCTGGATCTGGTTGATGAACTCTGGGTGGACAGACCGAAGCTGTCACATGAGAAGGTATTTGAATTGCCATTTTCATACACAGGCGAACCCCGTGCAGATAAGCTCTCACGTGTAAGGGCGTCTATGAGATCGGCAGGAGCAGATGTTCGGGTGATCTCGGCACTGGATGAGATCGCATGGCTTCTGAATCTGCGCGGAAATGACATAGACTGCAATCCTGTCTTCCTGTCATATATGCTGATCGCAGATGAAAGTTGTCGTTTATATATCAATGATGCGATCTTAAATGATGAAATTATCCGTGGACTTGCTGTTGATGGGATCTCGATTTATCCGTATAATGAGATCTATACGGACCTGAAGCGGTTGCCGGGAATCATTGATATGAATAAACAGGCGGAGCGGGTAACGGTATTGCTGGATGGTTGTCAGACCAACTACAGATTGAGAAGCTGTATACCGGAGTCTGTATCCGTAGTCGATGAACCATCTGCTATTCAGTTGATGAAGGCACGAAAGAATTCCGTAGAGTGTGAAAATGAACGGAATGCGCATATCAAGGATGGAGTGGCTGTAACGAAATTTATCTATTGGCTCAAGAATCATATCGGAACGGAAACGATCACAGAGCTTTCGGCAGTAGAAAAGCTGGAATCTTTCCGAAAAGAGCAGAAAGGATATCTGGAACCAAGCTTTGATACGATAGCTGCATATGGCTCACATGGTGCGATCGTACATTATGAACCGACAGAGGAGACAAATGTCGAATTAAAACCGGAGAGTTTTTTATTAGTGGATAGTGGCGGTCAGTATATGGAGGGAACGACTGATATCACCAGAACGATCACACTGGGAGCTCTGACAGAGGAAGAAAAATGGGCGTATACACTGGTGCTGATCGGACATCTGAATCTGGCAGCAGCAAAATTCCGGCATGGAACACGCGGCGAAAATCTCGATTATCTGGCGCGTGAACCATTGTGGCGGTATGGTTTGGATTTCAATCACGGAACCGGACATGGAGTAGGATATCTGTTAAATGTACACGAAGGGCCGAACAGAATTCATTTCAGAATCATGGAAGAACGCAGACCGACAGCGGTATTCGAAGAAGGAATGATCACATCAGATGAACCGGGCTTATATATAGAAGGAAAGTTTGGTATCCGTCATGAGAATCTGGTTCTTTGCAGGAAAGCAGAAAAGCCGGCGGTCAAACTTCCGGAGGCATTTTTGAAAGAAGCAGAAGGAAATGGACTGTTTCTGGAATTTGAAACGCTGACCTGGGTTCCATTTGACACCGAGGCTCTGATGCCGGAGCTGATGACAGATCGTGAGATCCATCGGTTGAATGAATATCATAAGAATGTATATGAGAAGATCGCTCCACATCTGACAGAGGAAGAGCGCATATGGCTGGAGCAGGCGACGCGACCGATTTCTAAAAGTGGTGAAATCTGAGATAAATATGGTTATATTAGAAGAAACATTTTGCAAATTCAGGTTATGTATAAAAGAGGAACTCTAATAACTATAGATACTATAAGATAAGGGGAGAAATATATGATCTATAAGTGCGAGGCATGCGGGGGTGTGCTGGTATATGATCCGGATCTCGGAAAAATGAAATGTACACAATGTGGTCAGATAAGTGAACGCAGATCCCATATGAAGTTAAAAGAAGCAGATCCGGATGCAGAAGAAAAAGAAGACGGAAAAAGGTCATTCGATGATCTGTGGTTTGGTCTTGACAAAGATCAGAAGTGGCACGGGGAACAGGAGATCCAGATCAATCCAGACTGGGATGCAGATTTACTGGCATTTGAGATGCAGAATAACAGACCGAAAGATATATCGGATGCATCAACGAAACAGACGGAAGCAGATGGCATGGCAGAAAAGCCGGAGCAGCAGGCACAGGATGCTTCTGATACAGATGGCTTGAGGGGAATGCAGGGAGAACGGCTGATGTCGGTTCATATCTTCCGCTGTACTTCCTGTGGAGCGCAGATCATGATTCATGGAAATGAGCGTGCAACCTTCTGTTCATTCTGCGGTCAGCCGACAGTTATATTTGATCGTGAATCGAAGGAAGCATGGCCGGACTATATCATTCCATTTTCTGTAACGGAACAGCAGGCGGTCGATGCGATAAAAGATAGATTTGGAAAAGGACGATATGTTCCGAGGGAGATCAAGCATCTGAAGATCGATAAGATACGTGGAATCTATGTCCCATACTGGCTGTACACAGTATATATGAGAAAAAAGGCCAATCTGCATCGGGTATCAAGTGATGAGGAAAAGAAAGAACCGGTGAATATCTTTAATGCGGGGTCAGACAGAAATCAATCCTTTATTTCGATGCTGCAGTCAACAAAGAAGGTAGGTATGTATCCGGGATCATTTCAGAATCAGAAGTATGAAGCAGAGACGAGAAGCTTTTCTGCAGGGATAGATCAAAGAACCGATATGTATGCAGATGCATATGGTAATTTTGACCGGGTTACATTCGACGCATCCAGAAAATTAGATGACCGGTTGTCCAGCCGACTGGAACCGTATCATATGGAGGCTTTGAAACCATTTGATCCATCTTACCTGTCCGGATTCTATGCAGATCGATATGATGTACCGTCCAGAGAAGCTGCACCGGATATTTATCAAAGAATCAGTGCTGCCATGGATAAAGCGATGATTGAAGATACAGGAACGACAGTGATCGAAAGAAGCATCGAGCAGTACAGTGTAGATAAGATCGAGTATGCACTCCTTCCAGCATGGTTCATGACCTTCTGGTACAAACATGAACTTTATACGATCCTGGTAAATGGACAGACCGGAAAGGTAGTTGGAAATATTCCGGTCAATAAGAGGAGCTTTATCTTGGATGCTGTGATACTTGGAGTGATATGCTGTACAATTGGAGTGATTTTATTTACCGAAGTGAATCAGGGAATTATAAGTGGTTATGGATTCTTTGCCCAATTTGGCGGGGAATTCGTTTTGTTCCCTTTTATATTGGCGGCAGGCTTTTTTACCAGAAATCTTAATAAATATAGAAAGTATAAGCACGACAAAGAACGACTGACCTCGGCTGCAACGAAGGAGTATGTAAAAGAAAGGCAGGATAAGACATGGATTCGATAAATATTTTTTTGTCCGCATGGAAGCTGTTTTCTGTTATACAGGGAATTGTCTGCGGCGGTCTGGTGGCAGCAGGCATACTGTTTTCGTGGATGCTTCGCTCCAATCTTCATGGCGAGACGGAGACAGAGAAGGAATTTGCCAGACAGCATAAAATTTCTTACTACCAGATCGACCAGGGACATAAGATTTTATTCTTCTGATCAATAAGACGGAAAATCCTGTATATTTGTGGGTAACATCTTGAATATCAGCTAAAATGCCGCAGCGGCTTTCTTATTTGAAAGATACGCCTTTTTCTTATTCGATACATATGCCTGATCCGCTTGCGCTCCTATGCAAACTCGCTCTTCGAGCTCAGACATGCACCCGCACTCGCTGGCAATATGTATCTCATAACAGAAAAAAGCTGTATATCTTATCAAACAAGAAATCCGCTGCGGCATTGTAGCTGATATCCGAGAAATTTTGTATCTTACAAATATGCAGGATTTTCTGCGTATATTGATCAGGAGAATAAAACGTGGAATATAGGTAATTCCTGTATATGGATGCGGATGACAACGGAATTTGCAGGAGAGTCTGATATTTGCGATTCTCGATATATGTAAAAGTAAAATATAATAAGAAAGACTGATCATGTTATTAATACAGCATGACAGATTCCTGGATGTTATATAAAACAGTTCGTGTGTATGCAGGCGGGACAGGCTAGGCTTCAAAGATATTAAGTGTAGTTTCCGTAATGAGATATATATTGCCAGCGAATGCGGGTGCATGTTCGAGTCCGAAGGACGAGTTTGCACAGGAGCATGAGCGGATCGGGCATATGTATCGAATAGGAAACGAAGCGAATCTTTGAAGCCTAGCCTGTCCCACCTGCATACACACAAACTGTTTTCCTCAGATGTATTGCAGAATGGCAGGCGGTATATTATAATGAAGCGAGAATGTAGATAACAGGAGGAACCCGAAATGGACATTGTATGTTTGGATTTGGAAGGCGTATTAGTACCGGAGATTTGGATCGCATTTGCAGAGGCAAGCGGTATCCCGGAGTTAAAGAGAACGACAAGAGATGAGCCGGATTACGACAAATTAATGAACTGGCGTCTTGGCATATTAAAGGAACATGGACTTGGCTTAAAAGAGATTCAGGAAACGATCGCAAAGATCGATCCGATCCCCGGCGCAAAGGAGTTTTTAGACGAGCTTCGCTCCATGACACAGGTTATCATTATCAGTGATACATTTACACAGTTTGCAAGTCCGCTTATGAAAAAACTTGGCTGGCCGACAATCTTCTGTAACTCATTAGAGGTAGCAGACAATGGTGAGATTACAGGCTTCAAGATGCGTTGTGAGAAATCCAAATACACAACCGTAAAGGCACTTCAGTCTATCGGTTATGATACGATTGCAAGTGGCGACAGCCATAACGACCTTGGAATGATCCGTGCGAGCAAGGCTGGATTCCTCTTTAAGAGTACCGATCAGATCAAAGCCGACAATCCTGATCTTCCGGCTTATGAGACATATGATGAGCTGCTGGCAGCTATCAAGAAAGTACTGGCTTAAGATCGATCTTTCATATAACATCAAAAATCATGTATGCGGTATGTGAGACAGGCATGCTGAGATCATGAAAATTAAGTACATATAACAGGAAACCTGCATATACTGTAGTAAACAAGGTATGCAGGTTTTTTTATGGCTATAAAAATAATGATCGATGCCGGACATGGTGGATTTGATAATGGGGCATCTTATAATGGGAGAACGGAGAAAAATGACAACCTGAATCTGGCACTGGCACTTGGTGATGCATTGTCGGAGCTTGGTTATGATGTAGAATTTACAAGAACGACAGATGTCTATGATTCCCCGACAAGAAAAGCACAGATTGGAAATGAGAGCGGTGCAGATTATTTTATCTCTCTGCACCGGAATGCTGCACCGTATCCGAACAAATATAACGGGGTGGAAACCCTGGTTTATAACATGTCCGGGGTTGCATATGAAATGGCAGAAAATGTAGATGCAGAACTTGCCAGGATTGGATTTGAAAATCTGGGAGTTGAGGAACGGAAGAATCTGGCTGTTCTGCGCCGGACGACGATGCCGGCGATCCTGATCGAAACCGGATTTATCGACAGTGATAAGGACAATTATCTGTTTGATTACCGGTTTGAGGATATCGTGAATGCGATCGCACTCGGAATCGATGAAACACTTCGAGGATAGATGTGTGAAAAATGCACAAAAGAATTTACAGTCAGCGAGAAAAATTGTATAATTATAAAGACTATTTTAGAAAATTACAATCCGATGGGAGAAGATCATCTGATTGGAAAATACGATAGAAAAGCGGGGTAGATAATAATGGAAAATACATTCAGTAATTCAGGCATGTTGAACTGGCTTGGCTTCTTTGCAAATAAGATGGATGTCAGTCCGGAGAAAATAAAAATGCTCAATATCTGCGGCAGACAGAAAAATGTCGTGCCAACGATCGATACGCATAAGCGGGTTCTGATCTATGCAGATGCCAGCCATGAAGATCTGTTTTATACATTGTGGGAAGCAGGATTTGGCGAATATGATATCTGGATCGGAGAGGGAACGGAACCTGGAAGCGAACTTATAAATGCGAAACTCAAGAATGTTATTAATAAGAAGATATCCAATCCGACTGTTGTCTTCATTGTAAATGAGAAAACCAGAGAATCCGTTCGATACGGTATGAAGAATGATCTGTTTACAAAGGGATCGGTTCATTATGTATGCAATGAGATCCGTGCGGTTATCATGAGTATTCTCGGTGTAGATACCCATGACACCATCCTTGCATTGATGGCAGAGAGTATCGTTATCGAAGCAGCGATCACAGCGAGTGAAGGACAGATAATCGCAGTAGAACCGGACAGTGGCTCCAGAAGATCTATGGAGGAAAATGTTGAGAAGTTTGGAGTTCATAACGTACAGATCATTCCGGATATGAGTGAAGAATCCTTAAGCAAGATTCCTGTTCCAAGACTTGCATTTATAGTTGCAAATCATTATCTGGAATCCGATATTGAGCGTCTGCTTGCGATCAATCCACAGATGCAGTTTGTTATTTATACATTAGACCTTGGTATTCTTGCGGAGACCAAGCTGATCTTCGATAAGTTCGGTATTAAGAATATGGAGGCATTGCAGATCAACGTATCTAAGACAAATAAAGATAATGTATTTGTTGCTCAGCCGGCACCATGGATTATTACAGGTGGGGCTGAATAGAATACAGATATTCGGAATAAAGTCCCATTTTTCAAAAAGTTCTTCATTCTGATTTCATATGATGCGTATGAAACAGGAATGAAGGTTAAGAATGATGGGACTCTTTTTATAAAAAGTTTAGAAATATATTTTTTATTAATAAACAGATAAAAGGTGAAAAATAAAAAATGGTGTGCTATAATACGGTGTTGTTTAAGGGACGGCTGGAAGCACATGGAAGAATGCAGGAGGAAATTTAAATGAAAGTCATTTTTTTCGATATTGACGGTGTGTTGAATTCAAACAAATTCATCTGTAATAATCCAGGTGAAACCGTTGACAGAAAAAATGTAAAAAACCTTGCAGATGTTGTAAAGGCAACGGATGCGAAGCTGGTAGCGATCTTTAACTGGCGGAAAGAGGTTATGAAAGATCCGGTATGTGACGAGAGAGCACAGGAGCTGATCCTGAAGTTTAAGGAGGAAGGTCTCGTTATATCCGATGTAACTCCGCCGCAGGAACATATTTCCGGGAAGTATGAGGATTATGGACGGTGCTTCGAGGTTAGGGACTATGTAGACCAACACGATGTGGACAAGCTGGTGATCTTAGATGACATGGATCCCGACTGGGACAGAGTTGGATTTGCTGATTACTGGATCAACACGGAGAATACGGTAAAAGGATTTTCTGAGAGTGATGCAAAAGAGGCAATAAACATCCTTAACAGCTAGTATGCCCTTTGAAAAAATTGCATGAGAGGAAGTGAAGACCTACGGGTGACCTTGCAGAAAAGTTGACAGAGGAGCTGAACTGCGAGACTCTCTTTACCATTCCCATTTTTGGTGGAATTCCGATTTCGGAATCAATTGTGGTAACCTGGATCATTATGGCGGTACTTGTACTGTTGTCCGTTATACTTGTCCGGAATCTGAGAGTTGAGAATCCAGGAAAGAAACAGCTTGCTCTGGAGTCGATCATTACGACATTTAATAATCTGTTTAGTGACGTTTTGGGAGAAAAAGGTAAGGCATATATACCGTATCTGATTACTGTCATTTTGTATATCGGAATGGCAAATATCGCAGGTATATTTGGATTTAAACCACCAACCAAGGATCTGAACGTAACAGCAGCACTGGCGATCATGAGTATAGTCATGGTTCAGGTTGTCTGTATCAGAAGCAGGGGACCGAAAGGCTGGCTTAAGAGCTTTGCAGAGCCGGTAGCAATAGTAGCACCTATAAATGTAATGGAGCTTGTAATTAAACCCTTGTCGTTATGTATGCGATTGTTCGGCAATGTTTTAGGTGCATTTGTTGTAATGAAATTAATTGAGGCGGTAGCGCCAATCATTGTGCCTATTCCGTTAAGCCTTTATTTTGATATCTTTGATGGCTTACTTCAGGCATTTGTATTCACATTCTTAACTGCGCTTTATATGCAGGAAGGATTGGGAGAAGACTAATATTAACATAAGGAAAATGAAAAGGAGATAATAATTATGAATACAGTAATCGCAATTGGAGCTGCTATAGCAGTATTAACAGGTATTGGAGCAGGTATCGGACTTGGAATCGCAACATCAAAAGCAGTAGAAGCAGTAGCAAGACAGCCGGAAGCGGACAGCAAGATCACAAAGCTTTTGATCATCGGTGGTGCACTTGCAGAGGCAACAGCCGTTTATGGTCTTGTAATTGGTCTTTTGATCATTCTTCTTCTGAAATAATTTATATTTGAATATGATGATTGCAGCTTTATATCAGAAAAGATATGAAGAAACCGTAATTGTCGGATAACGAAAACAGACAGAAAGGCAGGAGGTCATTAAATGATAAATTTAAGTGTCTCGTCCATAGCCATAACCATAATTAATATTATAGTTTTGTTTCTTCTGTTAAAGAAATTCCTGATCGGTCCGATTAATAAGATCATGGCAGAGCGTGAAGAGATGATCAAATCTTCGATCGCAAATGCCAACCAGACGAAGGATGATGCCATGAAACTGAAGCAGCAATATGAAGATACTCTCGCAGGTGTTCAGGATGAATGTGATACCATGCGGGATAAGTCCAGACAGGCTGCGCAGAATGAATATAACAGGATATTGGCAGATGCAGGCGAGAAATCAAACCGTATGATCAGGGATGCGGAAAAAACTATAGAAATACAGCGTGAAAAGGCTTTGAGCGATATGGAATCTCAGGTTGCAGAGCTTGCAATGTCGGCAGCGGCTAAGATTCTGGGTGAAGACTCAAATGACGCAAAAAATCAGTCACTATATGATGAGTTTATAGAAAAAGCAGGTGAGGCCCATGACACAGAAAGCAATTAATTATGCTGAAGTTTTGTGCGAGCTGAATATTGATGCAGCTGAGCTTTCTGATATGGAAGCAGTTGTCAGGGAGAATCCTGAATTACAGGAGGCACTTACGTGTCCGGTTGTCAGCAGAGAAAAGAAATCAGAAGTAATCGATAAGATATTTGATGGTTCAAAGACCACAGTAAAATTTTTAAAGGTGCTTTGCAATAATTCTGATTTTGATCAGTTCTTTGAGATATGCAGGGAATACAGAGTTCTTATAAAGAAGAAAGCAGATATTCTTCTTGCAACCCTTTATTATGTGACACCTCCAACGGGGATGCAGAAGAAGGGAATTGAAGATTTTCTGAAAAAGGAATATAAGACCTCAGATGTAGAACTGACATTGGAAAAGAAAGACAGTCTGATCGGCGGCTTTATTATTAAGGTTGGTGATAAGGAATATGACTGGAGTCTGGCAGGCAGATGTAAGCGGCTTACACAAAGATTGGTTACGAGGTGATAAGATTTGAGTTCAATAAGTTCAGGAGATATTATCTCCATACTGAAAAGTGAGATAGAGAATTTTGACTTCGACACCCGGGACAAAGAGGTAGGAACTGTCATCTGGGTAGGAGATGGAATAGTAACGATATATGGTATTGATAATGCCATGTATGGTGAGATTGTAGTATTTGAAAATGGTATCAAGGGTATGGTACAGGATATCAGAAGGACTGAGATCGGATGTATCCTGTTTGGAAAAGATATCGGAATAAAAGAAGGTACAAAGGTTACCAGAACAGGTAAGAGAGCCGGAGTACCGGTAGGTGAAGAATTCCTTGGAAGAATCATCAATGCACTGGGGGCACCAATTGATGGTAAGGGAGAGATCAAAGAGGCAGATTACATGCCGGTTGAGCAGGAAGCACCAAGTATCGCAGACAGACAGTCGGTCAATGAACCACTTCAGACCGGTATCCTGTCAATCGATTCCATGTTTCCAATCGGTAAAGGACAGCGTGAGCTGATCATCGGTGACCGTCAGACTGGTAAGACTTCGATCGCACTTGATACGATCATCAACCAGCGTGGAAAGGATGTTGTCTGTATCTATGTAGCGATCGGTCAGAAAGCATCAACCGTTGCAAAGATCGTTTCTACACTTGAAAAGAATGATGCAATGGATTATACGATCATTGTTACATCAACAGCCAGTGATCCTGCACCGCTTCAGTATATAGCACCATATGCAGGAACATCGATAGCGGAATATTTTATGCATAAGGGAAAAGACGTGCTCATCGTATATGATGATCTGTCAAAGCATGCGGTAGCATACAGAACACTGTCCCTGTTGCTTGGACGTTCCCCTGGACGTGAGGCATATCCTGGTGATGTATTCTATCTTCATTCCAGATTGCTTGAGCGTTCCAGTAAGTTAAAGGATTCATTAGGCGGTGGTTCAATCACAGCCCTTCCTATTATAGAGACACAGGCAGGTGATGTATCGGCATACATCCCTACAAATGTTATCTCCATCACGGATGGTCAGATATTCCTTGAGAGTGATCTGTTCTTCTCCGGTATGCGTCCTGCGGTAAATGTAGGATTGTCTGTATCCCGTGTCGGTGGTGCAGCGCAGACCAAGGCCATGAAGAAAGCAACCGGTACAGTCCGTATCGATCTTGCACAGTTTCGTGAGATGGAAGTATTTACCCAGTTCAGTTCCGATCTGGATGAGAATACAAAGGAGCAGCTTACTTATGGAAAGGGATTGATGGAGCTGTTAAAACAGCCGTTATGTCATCCGCTTAGTATGGCAGAGCAGGTTATCACACTGGTTGCAGCAACGAACAAGCTGTTCTTAGATGTAGATATTAAGAAAGTAAAGCAAACACAGATGGATATGCTTGCATATTTTAAAGATACAGAACCGGATATTGTCAAAGAGATTGAAAAAGGAAAGGTTCTTACAGATGATCTGAAAGAACGTATTCTTGAAGCAGGAAAAGAGTTTATGAAGAGGGTGGAGTAATTGGCAAGTACCAAAGAAATCCAAAACAGAATAAAAAGCATTAAGGATACAATGAAGATCACAAATGCCATGTACATGATCTCTTCTTCCAAACTGAAAAAAGCGAAGAAGGATCTGGAGAATACGGAACCGTATTTTTATACTTTACAGGTTTCTCTGGCACGACTGTTACGACATCTTCCTGATATGGATCATCTTTATTTTGAAAATGAAGATGGCGAGGAGAAGGAAAATCCGAAAAGAGGTTATATCGTAGTCACAGCGGATAAAGGCATGGCAGGTGCATATAACCACAATATTATAAAGATCGCAGAAGAAGAATTGGCAAATCATCCGGACAGCGAATTATATGTTGTCGGACAGGTGGGAAGACATTATTTTGCAAGAAAGAATGTGCCGGTTGATATTCATTTCCAGTATACAGCACAGAACCCAAGTCTTCACAGAGCGAGGGTTATCGCAGATAAGATGCTGGAGAATTATGAAAGCGGTAAGATCGATGAGATCTATATCATCTATACGAAGATGATAAACAGTGTAACGGCAGAGCCGGAGATGATCCAGCTTCTTCCGTTCAGAAAGGTGGATTTCAGGATCTCACAGGCAGATGTCTATCACGAGGAGATCATCATTGAACCTTCTCCGAGGGCGGTCATGGATCGAATTGTTCCGAATTATATTACAGGTTTCATATATGGAGCACTGGTTGAATCCTTCTGTAGTGAACAGAATTCCCGAATGATGGCGATGGATTCTGCAACCAGAAGTGCTAAAGATATGTTAGCTGATCTCAGTATTAAATATAACAGAGCCAGACAGGCTGCGATCACGCAGGAGATCACCGAAGTAGTTGGTGGTGCAAAGGCTCTGCAGAATAAGAAATAGGAGGTCTGATGTTTTGAAAAACGGTAAAATAGTACAGGTCATGGGACCTGTCGTAGACGTAGAATTTCCGGATAATGATTTACCAAACATCAAGGATGCTCTGGAAGTTGATAATCATGGAAAGAAATGCATAATGGAAGCTGCACAGCACATCGGGAATAATACCGTCAGATGCATCATGCTGGCAGCAAGCGAGGGCTTATCCAGAGATATGGAGGTTGTTCCGACAGGATCAGGGATCAAAGTTCCGGTTGGTACAGATACCCTTGGCAGATTATTTAATGTAACTGGTGACACTCTGGATGGTGGATCGAATCTGGCAGATACAGAACACTGGGTCATTCACAGAGATCCTCCATCATTTGAGGATCAGAGCCCTGTTGTTGAGATCCTTGAAACGGGTATCAAGGTTATCGATCTTCTTGCCCCATATGCAAAGGGTGGTAAGATCGGTCTGTTCGGTGGTGCCGGTGTAGGTAAGACCGTTCTGATCCAGGAGCTGATCCAGAACGTAGCAACAGAGCATGGTGGATATTCTATCTTCACCGGTGTCGGTGAGCGTTCCAGAGAGGGTAACGACCTTTGGACAGAGATGAAAGAGTCAGGGGTATTGTCCAAGACAGCCTTAGTGTTTGGACAGATGAACGAGCCACCTGGAGCAAGAATGCGTGTTGCGGAAACAGGACTTACGATGGCTGAGTATTTCCGTGACGTAAATCATCAGGATGTGTTGTTATTTATAGATAATATCTTCCGTTTTGTACAGGCAGGATCAGAGGTTTCTTCCCTGCTTGGACGTATGCCATCTGCAGTTGGTTATCAGCCAACGCTGGCAAATGAACTTGGTGAATTACAGGAGCGGATCGCTTCTACAAAATCAGGATCCGTTACTTCTGTACAGGCAGTTTATGTGCCTGCCGATGACTTAACAGACCCTGCTCCGGCAACTACATTTGCACATCTGGATGCGACAACCGTTCTTTCCAGAAAGATCGTAGAACAGGGTATCTACCCTGCTGTTGATCCTCTGGAATCCAATTCCCGTATTTTGGAGGTAGAAGTTGTCGGTGAAGAACACTATAATGTAGCCAGAGGCGTTCAGGAGATCCTTCAGAAATACAGAGAATTACAGGATATCATCGCGATTCTTGGTATGGAAGAATTATCAGAGGAAGATAAGATCACCGTTACAAGAGCGCGTAAGGTACAGAAGTTCTTATCACAGCCATTCCATGTAGCAGAGAACTTTACAGGTGTTCCGGGAAAATATGTACCTCTTAAAGAAACTGTAAAGGGTTTCAAGGCTATTTTAAATGGTGAGATGGATGAGTATCCTGAGTGGGCATTCTTTAACGTTGGCGGAATAGAAGAAGTCAAAGAAAAAGCCGCAAAGGGACAGTAGGATAAAGGAGGCAGACAGACATGAATACATTTTACCTGAGAGTCATATCAAGTAATAAAGTATTTTTTGATGATAAGGTTACGAAGTTTGTATTGCCTTTGGAAGATGGTGAGATGGCGGTTCTTCCTCACCATGAGAATATGATCATTGCAACCAGTATCGGGGAGATCCGTATTGATACACCGGATGGCAGGAAGATCATTGGTGTTGTCGGGGAAGGATTTGCCCAGATCGTAAATAACCGTGTAACGATGCTTGTGGATTCTGCAGAGCGTCCGGAGGATATCGACAGAGTCCGTGCAGAGCAGGCACTTGAACGTGCAAAAGAGCGTTTGAGACAGAAGGAAAGCCTGAAAGAGTACAAACAGACAGAAGCATCTCTTTCCAGAGCGCTAATGCGGTTAAAGGTAACAGGCAGAGACCTGTAAAAAGGAAACAGACAGAGAGTAGTAGATTCAGGGAATTTAGGTAGATGGTTAGATTTTTAATAGTGATTATTTCCTGTTTTTTTCTGATTTTGTATTATGTTCCGAAAATGTCATATTATGCCAGACATGGTGAGAAATATGATGAGGAGACATGCTACAGAATGGCACAGGTTATGATCGAGCATGTAAAGAAAAGAGGGCGTATCGAGACGGTTGCATCCGGCATGGAGAATCTTCCGGCGGAAGGCGGATATATCATGTTTGCAAATCATCAGGGCAAGTATGATGCACTTGGGGTTATAAGCGCACATGAAAATCCATGCACATATGTAATGGATGCGAAGCGGTCACATTTGTTTATTGTCACACAGTTATGTGACCTGTTGAAGGCAAAACGGCTGGATAAAACTGATCTCAGGCAGCAGGTGCAGGTAATCAATGACGTTGCGACAGAGATCAAAGCCGGCAGAAGATATATCCTTTTTCCGGAAGGTGGATATAACCATAATCATAATTCCATGAGAGGTTTCCTGCCGGGAAGCTTCAAGATTGCACAGAAGGCAAAATGTCCGATCGTGCCGGTCGTATTATATGATTCCTTCAAGCCGTTCGAAGGAAAATCCTTTCGAAAGGTTATTACACAGCTTCATTTTCTGCCACCGATCCCATATGAGACATTTGCAGATATGAAGACTTATGAGATACGAGATATGGTAGTCTCACTGATCCAGAACCAGCTCGATAAGATGGAGAGTCTGAATGACTGGTAGGAGATTGCCGGAGAAAAGAGAGATAGCAGGTATGTTATCTCTTTTTTTGTGGTGGATCATGTAAAAGTGTGGGACTTCTTTTATGAAAATTTTAGAAATGTATTGTCTGTTGAGATTTTAGATGGTAGAATAAATTTTGTCGATAATGAATATATTGTGTTGTCGATGGGCTATCTGGCAGATGAGGCTGTCAGGTGGAATACAGTCTGAATTATAAAGGAGAGTAACATGGACGAGAATATGAATGGAAATCAGCAGAATGGCATGAATGCCGGACAGCCGGATGGAGCAGCTCAGAATATGAATCCGAACCAGCAGGCATATGGCGGACAGCAGTATTATGATCCGAATCAGCAGGTATACGGCGGACAGCAGTATTATGATCCGAATCAGCAGGCATATGGCGGACAGCAGTACTATGATCCAAACCAGCAGCAGGCATACGGCGGACAGCAGTACTATGATCCGAACCAGCAGCAGGCATACGGCGGACAGCAGTATTATGATCCAAATCAGCAGGCATATGGTGGACAGTATGGACAGCAGCCACAGGGAAATAAGCCGGCAGGCAGCGGATTTGATAAGGTAAAAAATGCGATTGTAAATAACAAGAAGATCGTTATTATTGCAGCGGCAGCAGTTGTTGCTTTGATCCTGATCTTTAACATTATCGGTGGAATCGCAGGTCACGGTAAACAGAGCCCAAAGGCAGTTGTTAAGGCTTATGTAAATGCAGTAGAAAAGCAGAGCGGTAAGAAGATGTATAAGCTGATCGACAAGAAAGTCCTTAAATATGCGAAGGACGAAGAAGATATGGATAAAGATGAAATGATCGATCTGTTAGATCAGATTCTTGAATATTCAGGTGAATCTTTGGAATACCAGGTTGGTAAAGTAAAGAGCATCAAGGTTAAGTTCAAGAAGGTTAAGAAGTTAAAGGGCAGCAAGCTGGAAGATAAGCAGGAAGACTATGAAGATGATTACGATATCAAGGTCAGCCAGGTTGCACGTGTGGAAGCTACCATTAAGGTAAAAGGAAAAGACGATGATGTCGAAGAAGATTTCACAATGTATGTATATAAGAGAGCAGGAAAGTGGTATCTGGATCTTGGTTCCATATACTAAGATTAACGCTTATAAAAATATCAATTTGTAAATACATATAAGATGACACCGGTTGGAGAGATCTGGCTGGTGTTATTTTTGTATGTGTGAGCAATGCGTTAGGAGCTTAATTAATATGAATTGCTGGTGAGAGGGAGACCGTACTGCTTTATAAAAACAAGTCATACATGAAAATAATGGAGAAAAATACGATTTTAGAAGAAAAAACAGAATAAAATAAAGAAAATCTGATAAAATAGTTGATATTTAAAACGAAACAGGCAAGAACTTTCAATTATAGGCTTGCCTTTTTTGAAAAATGTTTTACAATATCTATTAGGAATTTTACAGGACATAACTGATTTAACCGGAATAGAATAAGTGAAAGGCACAGGTATGTAGAATGAAGAAATACAAAGATATGAGTAAAGATGAATTATTGACTTTAAAAGCCGCTCTTTTGGAGGAGTATAAGGAAGAACAGGCTAAAGGTCTGAGTCTGAACATGGCAAGAGGTAAGCCTGGATTCTCACAGCTTGCATTGTCTATGGGGATGTTAGATGAGATCAATAGTTCTTCGGATATGAGAACTTTGTTAGGAAATGATACCAGAAACTATGGTGATCTGGATGGTATCGGAGAGTGTCGTCAGCTTATGGCAGATATGATGGAAGTTAAGAAGGAGAATATCATTGTATATGGTAACTCCAGCTTAAATGTAATGTATGATACAGTATCACGCTCCATGACGCATGGTGTGAATGGTTCTACTCCATGGTGTAAGCTGGACAAGGTGAAATTTCTTTGCCCTGTACCGGGATACGACAGACATTTCAAGATTACAGAATTCTTTGGAATTGAAATGATCAATATTCCTTTATTAGAAGATGGTCCAGATATGGATCTCGTAGAGAAATATGTAAATAATGATTCTGCGGTAAAGGGAATCTGGTGTGTACCAAAGTATTCAAATCCAACAGGAATCGTTTATTCAGATGAAGTAGTAAGACGTTTTGCAGCATTAAAGCCTGCAGCAGAAGACTTCAGAATCTTCTGGGATAACGCATACTGCATCCATCATTTATATAAGGACAAACAGGCAGAGATTTTAAATATTTTAGATGAATGTGAGAAAGCCGGAAATCCTGATATGGTATATATGTTTGCTTCTACATCTAAGATCACATTCCCTGGTTCCGGTATCGCAGCACTTGCTACATCTCCAAGAAATGTTGAATTTATCAAGCAGCAGCTTACTGTTCAGACGATTGGACATGATAAGATCAACCAGCTTCGTCATACAAGATTCTTTAAGAACATCGACGGCATGAAGGCTCATATGGAGAAGCATGCAGATATCTTAAGACCAAAGTTTGAAGCAGTTCTGAATGAATTCGATAAGGAGCTTGCAGGACTTGAGATCGGTTCATGGGTTAGACCGGTCGGTGGATATTTCATTTCATTTGATGCATTAGAGGGCTGCGCAAAGAAGATCGTTGCAATGTGTAAGGATGCAGGAGTTGTTCTGACAGGCGCAGGTGCAACTTTCCCATATGGCAAAGATCCAAAAGACAGCAACATCCGTATCGCACCATCCTTCCCATCTGTTGAGGAGATGGAAGCAGCTTCAAAGATCTTTGTTCTTTGCGTAAAGCTGGTCAGCATCGACAAATATCTGGGTGAAGAATAAGTAATAAATAATCGAATAGAGAACATATAAAAGCAACATCAATATGTTAAAAATAAGATTATCAGAAGGTAGTCTTATGGCTGGCATGTTGATGTTGTTTTTTGTCGAATAAAAAGGACAGACGATTGATTTATGAGCGAAAATCTTATATTATATTGTTTACAGACATAATGCATTATGCGAAAAAGAGGGGGACATATGATGAAGATTGCCATATGTGATGATGAAAAAGAATTCCGTGATCTGATACGGGTATATATAGAAGACTATCTGGATACAAAGGATATTCTATATACAATCGATACATTCATTTCCGGGGAGAAGTTTCTAAATGAGACATTCCCTTCTGAGTATTCTATTATATTCCTTGATATAAATATGGAAGGCATGGATGGTATTACAACAGCAAAGAAAATCCGTGAGAGGGGAATTAACAGTTATATTGTATTTGTGACGGCATATATAGATTATTCTCTGGAAGGATATAAGGTTGGTGCTGTTCGTTACCTTTTAAAAAATGGATATAATCTGCAGGCTGCAATAGAAGAATGTCTGGATGCCATTCTGGAGAAAAAAAGAAAGAACAATGCCAGAAAAAAGTTTCTATTTAAGGAAGGACAGACAGAGGTTCTTTTTGCTCAAATTCTTTATATTGAAAGTAAATTACATAAACTGGAATTTCATATTCTGGAAAATGAAAAAATACGGATTTATACTATGTACGGAACAATGAACGATCTGGAAGAAGAACTGGAGTTATATCATTTTGTCCGAGTTCATCAAAGCTATCTTGTAAATTTACAATATATCAGGCAGGTGTCAAGATACAAAGTTACACTTTATGATGATGAGACAATTTCAATACCCAAAGCCCGATATAAAGAGGTTCAGGCAGTATTTGTAGCATATAAAGGAGAAATATAATATGTTTGAATGGATAAGTAGTCTGGCTCTTGTTATATTTGAAGTAATCTGCTGCGTGATGTTTTTTGAAAGCTTTTGTAAAGAGCAGGAGAATTGGAAAAAAAGGCATAAATATGTACTGATAGGAATACAGACAGCAGAGTTTTTTGCATGCGGAATGTTTTTATCACAGTGGATCATTATAAAACAAATTGTAGGTGTGCTTATGATAGTCATAAATATGTGTGTCTATTTTGGAATCAGCATACCAAAGTCCGGTATATTGTCTGTGTTGTACACAAGTCTGGTATGGGGAGCAGATTATCTGGTATATGCCGGAAATAGCATTATGTTTTCACGGGCTGGAGAGGTACAGTCTGGATATGCACTTAAAGGAAACTTATTGGTTATATGTGCAAAACTTATATTGTTTGTATTTGTTATACTGATTCGCAGACGGTTTCAGAATAAATCCTCTGATATATTAAATGATGCAGAATGGGTCAAATTTCTTGCGTTCCCAATATTTACAATTTTAACTGTATCTGGAATGATTGCAGTATCTTCTGGAGTTAAGAATCAGATGCAGGAAAGGGTGATGTATCTGATCGCATTCGGAATGGTCGTTATGAATATATTTGTGTACTATCTGATCAGTGATATTATGGAGCATGAAGCAAAGCTGCATGAAAAAGAAATACTTGAAATGCAGGAAAAAAATCAAGTTGAGTTGTATCATTCTATGTTGGAGCATTATGAACAACAGAAACGAAGGTCACACGAATTCAAAAATCATATCTTGTGCATGGAGACACTTGCGAGAGGGAAACAATATGATGAACTGGTAAAGTATTTGAATCAGATCAGCGAACAGATTGTAGATGGTGACAGACAGATCGATACAAATCATATCATTGTAAATGCGATATTGAATGCAAAATATAATGAGGCAGTAAAGAAGAATATTCTCTTTATTTTGCGGGTAAATGACCTGTCAAAGCTTCAGATTCAAAATGATGATCTGGTTGTTTTGCTGGCAAATTTGCTGAATAATGCAATTGAGGCGTGTGAAAGCTGTAAAGAGAAACGACAGATTAAATTCCGTTTCACCAGAGAAAAAGATGGCACTACTATTCTATCTGTAAGAAATACATATAGCAGACCTCTTGTATTTCAACAGGATGAATTGAAAACCAGCAAAAAGGATCAGCCGGAGGAACATGGTGTAGGTGTAAAGAATATAATTAAGGTTGTTGAGAAGTACAACGGTTCCTATGTTATTCAACATGATACTGGTGAATTTTATATATCGATCATACTGTAATGAATGAACATAATCCGATATGGTTATCGCATATAGAGTGGTAACTATATCGGATTTTGCCGTTTTCTGCAATATTTGGTCGTTTTCTGCAATATGGGTTGTAGGCCATATGGGAAAATTATATATTGAAGGTGAAGGAGGTGTAGAGTGTGGTTGCAAGGTTCGCAGAGCATCTGGTAGATCAGTTTGAAAAAGAGGAATTAATGGATCATACGATGAGAGAACATTACATTTATGCAGTGGTCTCAATAATTGAACGTTTTTTGACGGTGGGATCAATAATATGTCTGGGACTTATTCATAAAAATGTGGATTTAACAGTTCTCTTTATGATCTTCTTTTTTTCCTTACGAAAAAGAACTGGAGGATATCATGCAAAGCATTATTGGCAATGTTATATTATGACAATAATTGTGTACATGGCAGTTATGTATCTGTGTCATCATGTGCAGGAAGTGGCATGTCTGATATGGATTCTGCTCGGAATATCAGTTGTAGTTATCAGCGTAATAGGTACAGTAAACCATCCAAATCTTGATCTTGATGCAGAAGAAATGCAGATATCGCAGAAATCAGCCCGATATGTATTGCTGATAGAATGTGGAATTTTATGTATAGCATGGTATCTCCGTATAGATGACTCTTATGTATATTGTATGATGCTTGCAGTCATACTGTGCGGCTTTCTCATGATACTGGCAAAATTATTGAAACAGGAGGTGAAGAAAGATGAAGCATGATGTAAAGAAAAACATTCTGAAAGGTGCAGAAAAAATCGTAAATGCTGAGGTAAAAAAGAATAATGTAAATACAGCCTGGTGTTTTGGATTTTTCCATCAGCCGAAAAGACCTAAGAAGATGTAGTAGATCAGAAATTGTATTATTGGGAGACAATATGAAGTGACCTCACAATTGTAGATTCGTGGATTTACCTGTAAAAT